>Ga0102589_1000089_pt1 | contig 255924 bp, 202 predicted proteins | sample AraplaMF_Col_mLB_FD_76858 | JGI IMG/M metagenome (GOLD analysis project Ga0102589, IMG submission 76858) | Arabidopsis root microbial communities from the University of North Carolina, USA - plate scrape MF_Col_mLB | ecosystem: Host-associated > Plants > Roots > Endosphere | place: USA... | reverse complement strand
ACCTTCTACCTGCACCTGAAGGAATGCGAGTTCCGCTTCAATCATCGCCATGACAACCTCTATCTGGCGACCCTCAAGTTGCTACGATCGAACCCCCTCTGAGGGCTCGTTTGCTTCCTAAGACCCTTGAAAAAGGGGGCAGGGGGGATTCGCTTTCGCTCCAATTCGCCGCGCAACAAGCAAAAGCAAATCCCCCGCGCGAGCAGGCACGGTCTTGCTTCGAGCCTCCGCAGCGCGCAGCCCCCTTTTTCAAAGGGGGCGAATTTCAGCGGCCTGAACAAGCTCGCATCAGATTGCGGCCTTTGCTGTTCCCCCTTTGCAAAAGGGGGGCAGGGGGGATTCGCTTTTCGTTCCAAGTCGCCGCGCAACAAGCAAAAGCAAATCCCCCGCGCGAGTAAGTACGGTCTTGCTTCGTGCCTTCGCAGCGCGCAGCCCCTTTTTCAAAGGGGGCGAATTTCAACGCCCTGAACAAGCTCGCATCAGATTGCGGCCTTTGCTGTTCCCCCCCTTTGTAAAAGGGGGGTAGGGGGGATTTGCTTTTCGTTCCAAGTCGCCGCGCAACCTGCAAAAGAAATTCCCCGCGCGAGCAGGCGTAATCGCGCCTCGTGCATTTCGAGGCGCGCAGCCCCTTTGTCAAAAGGGGCGAATTTCAGCGCTAAGGTGCTGGCCCGCTCTGCGCGAGCATCGTTCGCACAGATCGTTAATGCCTCGACCCCTACGTGCATGCACAACGCAACAACTCACCCACCCGTCAGGAAATTCTGAAACACCTCGCCCACATCGCTCGGCTTTTCCATATGCAGGTGATGCGTCCCCGGCAAGATGTGCAACTCCCCCTGCCGCAACAGCGCCGCGCGTTCGCGGCGCAAGGCATCGGGCATGTAGCTCTGCGCCGGGTCGGCCCAGATCATGCAGGTGGGGCATTCGATCGCGCGGATCAGCGAGCGCATCTGGCCCTCGCTCATGCGCAACGCCGAGGTCAGGGTCAGGCGCGGGTCGCTGCGCCAGGCGTAGCCGCCTTGCTGGTGTTCGCTGCGCACCGGCGCGATCCCGCGTTCGACCAACAAGCGCGCGACCGGTTCGCTCAGATCGTTCGCGGCCATGCGCACCTTCACCGCGCTGGCGATATCGGGAAACACGCGCAACTGCTTGCCGGCGGACGCGGCCAGGCCGGCGAAGGCCTCGCGCAGGCGGGTGCCGACGCGTTCCTCGGATTCGGCCAGCGAACCCAGCGCTTCGATCAGCAGCAGTTTCTCGACCCGCTGCGGCACCGCCGCGGCGACGAAGCTCGAGGTCGCGCCGCCGAGCGAATGGCCGAGCAGATGGAAGCGCTCCCAGCCCAGCGCATCGGCGATCGCCAGCGCGGTGCGCGCGGCGGTGACCAGGGTGTATTCGGCGGACACCGGCAGATGCGCACTGGCGCCGTGGCCGGGCAGGTCGGGCGCGACCAGATCGTAGCCGCCGAACCACGGCGACAGCGGCACGAAGCTGGCGGCGTTGTCGAGCCAGCCGTGCAGCGCGAGCAGCTTGGGCGCGCCGGCGTTGCCGTTGCGCAGCCCGCTGATGCGTCCGAACGCGGTGTCGACGACGAATTCCTGCATTGCGGCCATCCATCCAGTCCTGTCAGCGAAATTGCGTCGGCGAAGTCGTATCGGCACGGCCCGATCCCGAGCGCGGCGCCTCATCAAAGCATGCGCGGACAAACGCGCCCATCGGCCCGCGCCGATTTTGCCAAATCCATGCGCCGAATTCGTGGCGACGCGGACGAAGCCGCCGCGCTCGCGCTCAAGCCGCGAGGTCGTCCCAGTGCGCGAGTTCGCGTTCGATCACGCCGGCCAGGGCCGCGGCGTGGCCGGGCGCATCGTTGAGGCAAGGGATGTAGCGCAGCTCGCCGCCGCGCGCGGCGAATTCCTCGGCCAGCATGATCGCGACTTCCTCCAGGGTTTCCAGGCAGTCCACCGCGAAACCCGGCGCGATCACGTCGACCCGGCGCACTCCGCGCGCGGCCAGCGCGGCCAGGGTGTCGGTGGTCGACGGTTCTAGCCAGCGTTCGCGGCCGAAGCGCGATTGGTAACTCAAGGTCCAGGCATCGTCGGGCAGGCCCAGCGCCTGCGCGATCGCCTGCGCGCTGGCTTCGCAGTGAAGCGGATAGGGATCGCCGGCCGCGGCGAAGCGCTGCGGCAAGCCGTGGAACGACATCAGCAGGTGCTCGCCCATGCCGTGCACGGCGCGATGGCGGCGCACCGAGTCGGCGACCGCCGCGACCCAGTCCGGATCGAGGTGGTATTCGCGCACCATCCGCGACGACAGGCCCGGCACGGCCTCGAGCACATCGCCGACCGACGCGGTGGTCGAGGTCGAATACTGCGGATACAGCGGCAGCGCGAGCACGCGGCGCACGCCCTGGCGTTCGAGATCGAGCAGCAACTGCTTCCACGACGGCTTGCCGTAGCGCATCGCGTGCAACACGCGCACTCGCGGCAATTCGCGTTGCACCGCCTCGGCCAGGCGCCGGGTGTGCACCGCCAGCGGCGAGCCTTCCGGCAGCCAGACGCTGGCGTACTTGTGCGCGACCTTGCCGCTGCGCAGCGGCAGGATCGCGAAATGCAGCAGCGGGCACCACAGCCAGCGGCTCATGTCGACGACCCGGCGGTCGTGCAGGAATTCGGCCAGATAGCGCCGCACCGAGGCGGTGTCGGGCGCGTCGGGCGTGCCGAGATTGACCAGGACCACGGCCGTATCGGCGGTGGCGGGAGTGTCGTGAGCGGCGATGCTGGCGGGGGCGGGCATGCGCATAGGATGACATTCGCGATGGTGACGGCGAAATGTTTGCCGGATCGAATGTTCCGATGGCCGCGATAGTCCGCCGCGATCGCTCGCTGCCGTCGCCGATGATCGCGCCGTCGCCGACGGCCTCGGCGATGGACGTGGCCGCGCATCGCTACAATGCGGCGGTCGTGCAGGCGTTCGCCGATTCCGTGGCGATTCATCGCGTGCTTACTAGCCTGAACCAACCGTCGTCGTTGCGGTTACCGTGATGGCTGCCGTCCATCCATTGCCCAGTTGCGCATCACCGCCGGAGTCCGCCATGTCCCGATCGCTGCCCCGCGTCCTGAGTCTGAGTCTCGCCCTGAGCCTGGGCCTCGCCGCCACCTCCGCCGTCGCCGGTCAGACCGAAGACCAGCGCGCCCGCGACGCGGTGCGGGTGCTGGCCGATATCCAGCAGATTCCCGAATCCGCGATTCCCGACAAGCTGTTCGACGAGGCGCGCGCCATAGTCGTGGTGCCCGACACGCTCAAGATCGGGCTGGTGTTCGGCGGTCGCCGCGGCCATGGTCTGGTCTCGGTCAAGAACCCCGACGGCACCTGGTCCAACCCGAGTTTCGTCAAGATCACCGGCGGCAGCGTCGGCTTCCAGGCCGGCGTGCAGTCCTCCGACATCGTGCTGGTGTTCCGCGGCGATCGCGGCCTGGACTCGATCGTCAACGGCAAGGTCACCCTCGGCGCCGACGCCAGCGTCGCCGCCGGCCCGGTCGGGCGCACCGCCGCGGCCGCCACCGACGGTCAGCTCAAGGCGGAAATCTGGTCGTGGTCGCGCGCGCGCGGCCTGTTCGCCGGCATCGCCCTCGACGGCGCCGCGCTGTCGATCGACGACGACGCCAACCAGGCGGCGTACGGCGAAGGCAATACGCCGCGGATGATCTTCGAGGGCCGCGCCACCGGCCAGCCGTCCAACGCGGTGGTCGATTTCCGCGACCGTCTGGAAGAAGCCAGCGCCGCCGCGCGCGCGCATCGCACCGCCGAAGAGCAGCGTCCGGCGCTGGGCGCGACGGTCTATCCCGAGCCCGGGGTCGCGCCGGCCGCCACCGCCGCGCCCGCGCAGGCCGCGCCGGTGCAGGCGCAGCCGGCCCAGACCCAACCGGCACAACCGCAGCCGCAGGCGTTCGAGAACGTGCCGGCGCCGCCCAATCCGGCCAAGGTCGAACCGCTGCCCTGAGCCCACGCTGCTGTCATCCCGGGCGCGCCGCCGATCCGGCCGCGCGCCCGTTCAGGCGTTTTTCCGGCCCCGATCGCGCCAGCTATGCCGACCACCAAACCGGCCACCATGCCGAATCGGGCGTTCGGGCATACAGGACCTTCGCCACATTGGCTTAAGAGCGGTTGCGGTATCCTTGCTGTCTTCATCATTCAGCAGCGAGCAACGTCATGGGCGCCTGGGGCATTGGTCATTGGATCGTCGTGCTCGTGATTGTTCTGCTGGTCTTCGGCACCAAGCGCCTGGGCAGCGTGGGCAAGGACCTCGGCGACGCGGTCAAGGGTTTCAAGAAAGGCATGCAGGACGACGACAAGCCGTCCGCGCAGTTGCCCAACGATGCCAACCGCACCGACTCCACCACCAGCAGCACGCCGTCGCAGTCGCGCGACAACGAGCAGAACCCGCGCTGAGCCCGGGCTGTTGCGCCATCCGCATCCCTCGCCTGGCAGACGCGCATGTTCGACATAGGCTTCTCGGAAGTCTTCGTAATCGCGATCGTGGCCTTGATCGTGCTCGGTCCCGAGCGCCTGCCCAAGGCGGCGCGGTTCGCCGGGCTGTGGGTGCGGCGCGCGCGCGCGCAGTGGTACTCGGTCAAGTCCGAACTCGAGAACGAGCTGGCCGACGAGGAGCTCAAGCGTAGCCTGCGTCAGGCCCAGGCCGACCTGCGTGATGCGCAGAGCCAACTGCGCGACAGCGGTCAGGCAATCCGCAACGAAGTCGACGATATGAACCGCCGCATCGCCGCGCCGGTCGCGACCGCCACGGCGGCCGCCGATCCGGACCCGGCGGCGACGCCGGAGCCGGTGTACGGCTCGGCCGACCCGGTCAATACCGCGCATCCGGCGCCTGCGCTCGATGCGCCAGCGCCGGCGCCGGCGCCGCAAGCGTCGCCGATCGACGCGCCGCCTACTCACGACTACCAGCACGACTACGCCGGCGCAGCCCAGCCCGACTACCGCCCGGCCGCGCCCAACGCCCCCGCGACCCCGCCCACCGCGAGCGATGCCGATGAGCGACGCTGACCACGGCGTGCCGGGCGAGGAAGCCTCGGCCGAGCCGCGTCTGCTCGATCACCTGATCGAACTGCGCGCGCGCCTGCTGCGCGGGGTGACCGGGTTGGTGATCGTGTTCCTGGGCCTCTTGCCGTTCGCCAACAAGCTCTATCACTACCTGGCCACGCCGCTGCTGGCCAAGCTGCCGGCCGGCAGCCAGCTGATCGCGGTCGAAGTGGCCTCGCCGTTCTCCGCGCCGCTGAAGCTGGCGTTCTTCGCGGCGCTGATGATCTCGATGCCGTGGCTGCTGTTCCAGGCCTGGGCGTTCGTCGCGCCGGGCCTGTACAAGCGCGAGAAGCGGCTGGCGCTGCCGCTGCTGGCGTCGGCGCTGGTGCTGTTCTACGCCGGCTGCGCGTTCGCGTTCTTCCTGGTGCTGCCGTCGGTGTTCGGTTTCCTGGTCAAGATCACCCCGACCGGCGTGTCGATGATGACCGACATCAACGCCTACCTGGATTTCGTGCTGATCCTATTCCTGGCCTTCGGCATCAGCTTCGAAGTGCCGGTGGCGCTGGTGATCCTGGCGCTGCTGGGCTGGGTCACCCCGGCTCAGCTCAAGGAAGGTCGCGGTTACGCGGTGGTCGGCATCTTCATCGTCGCCGCGGTGATCACCCCGCCGGACGTGGTTTCGCAGCTGATGCTGGCGATCCCGATGTGCCTGCTCTATGAGCTGGGCATCATCGCGGCGAAGTGGGTCGCGACCGAGCCGCGCGACGCCGACGGCCACGACGATCACCCGACCGGCGACGCGCGCGGTCCATGAGCGTGCCGGCCCCGAGCGGCGCGGGCGCGCCGCCGCCACTGCCGCCGGGTCCCGTGAACGCCGCCGCGGCCGTCGCCGCGCCTACGCCGACGGCCGCGTTGCTGCCCGCGCGCTTCTGGCCGCGCTATGTGGCGTGGTCGCTGGACGCGGCCTTGATCGCGATGGCGACCAGCGCGATCGGCGCCAGCCACTGGCGCTATCAGGCCCTCGCGGCGAAGCAGGCGTATGCGGCGATGAACGCGCGCGCGGCCGAGCTGATGGCCGACAGCGTGCTCAACGATCTCGACTTCGGCGGCTTCGCCCGGCAATTGATGACCGATCCGGCGATGCACGCGGCCGGGCTGGCTTCGACCGCCGCGTTGACCTCGCTGATTTTCGGCTGGATCTTCCTGTTCGCCTTGTTCGGGCTGCTCTACGAAGTCGGCTTCGTCGCGTTTTCGCCGTGGCAGGCCACGCCGGGCAAGCGCGTGCTCGGGTTGCGGGTCACCGATATGGCCGGGGGCCGGTTGAGCCCGGGCCGTGCGGTGGTGCGCTATCTCGGCGGCGGTCTGTCGTGGCTGCTGTTGAACCTCGGCCACGTGATCGCGATGGCCAAGCCCGAATACCGCGCCCTGCACGACCGCCTCGCCGGCGCGCGGGTGCTGCGCGACGCGCACGCGCGCATGCCGCTGTGGGCCTGGGCCTGGGTGGCGGTGCAGGTGATCGTCGGGTTCAGCGCGACGTTCTGGCTGATGCGCGCGATGCAGGCGTCGATGGACGCCGCCTTGTCGCAGACCGGCGCGCTGTAAACGAAAGAATTCGCGCGGCTCAGGCTTCCAGTTCGCCCGGACGCGGCGAGCGCGGCGTATTGGGCGTATTGCCCGCGGGCGCATCGTCGTTGTCGGTGAACACGTCGCGCCAGGCGTAATAGCAGGTGCCGCACATCACCACCAGGAACGCCGAGCCGTAGGCCACGACCACGGCCACCACCAGCAATTGGCCGACCGCCGGGTGGATCAGCGACCCCAGTTGCATCGCCGCCAGCGACACCAGGCTGATCAGCGCGCCGGAGATCATCACCCCGAGCATGAACAGCATCGCCGCGAACAGGTACGAGCCGAGGTTCCACACCGACGCGCCGAGGCTGCGCCGGACCGCGGCTGAGATGTCCAGCCCGGAGAACATGATCAGCGGGATCGAGACCAGCACCACCGCGGTGCTGAAGTAGTAGTAGACCAGCTGCACCAGGATCACCAGCGCCGGCGATTCGGCCGCCGGCACGTTGACCTGCCCGCCGATCGCGCCGCGCGCCATGTCCTGGTAATGCGCCCAGAAGTCCGGGCCGGTCGCCCACAGCAGCAAGGTGCCGCAGATCAGCGCCAGGGCGATCTGGATCACCCCGAGCAACGCGAGTTGCACCGCCTTGTGCTGGCGCAGCGGCGCGAACAGATCGCGCGCGCGCACCGGGCGGCCGCTCTCGGCCTCGCGGATCACGTGCATCAATCCGCCGAGCAGCACCGGCAGCACCAGCACCGCGGCGAGCGCGGCGATGCCGACCACGGTGACGAAGCGCTCCATGTCGGGTTCGTTTTCGCCGATGCGCAGCGGCATGGTGAACAGGTACAGCACCAGATACAGCACCGCCATCACCAGCAGGCCGGCGCCGAAGATCGCGCGCGGGTTGCGCGTACCCAGGTTGAACGCGCGGATCAGCCATTGCGCGCCGTGGGTCAGCGGAACCTTGCGGATGGGTTGGGTCATCGGATCGATCCCGGGCCGAAGGCCCCTGACTGGATTAAGACGGGCTGGACGAACGCATGTGAAGCGGACGCGCCATGGTGCGAAGGCGCGCGTGACGACGGCGCGCGCATCGCGCCGAGTCTCCGCTCCAGCGTCGCGCGCCATCCGTTGGCGGCCTGCGCCGCGACGGCGCGGCGAGACGGTGTCATGCCGGCGGGCTCAGCGCCCGTGCAGGCCGCGCGCATGGCCGACGAAACGCCGCAGCACCCGCCGCGCATGCGGCGCGGCGCTGATGCCGCCGGCGACGGTCTTCGGGCACAGGCCCTCGCTGCGCAGCGCGTCCTGGCGCGCGCGCACGTAACCGCGCATGTGGCCGGCGCTGAATTCGGGATGGAACTGCACGCCCCAGGCCCGGTCGCCCCAGCGGAACGCGTGGCAGGCGTCGTGCTGCGAGCGCGCCAGCACGGTCGCGCCGTCGGGCGCGCGCAGCACCGTCTGCAGATGGGTGGCCTGGGCCGCGAACTGGGTCGGCAGGCCGGCGAACAAGGGGTCGGTGCCGGCGCTGGCATGCAGCTCCAGGCCGATCGTGCCCATCTCGCGGCCGGCCGGATGATTGCCGACCTCGCCGCCGAGCGCATGCGCCAGCAGCTGATGGCCGTAGCAGATGCCGAACAGCGGCAGGCCCGCGTGCGCGGCCTCGCGCAGCCAGTCGGCGCTGCGTTCGCTCCAGTCGGCGCGGTCGGTGACCATCGCGCCCGAGCCGGTCACGATCGCCCCGGCGAAGCCTTCGCGGCTCGGCAGGGTCTGGCCGCGTTCGACATCGACCACCACCGCTTCGTCGCGGCCCAGCCCGGCGGCGACCCGGATCCAGTGCGGAAAGCCGCGATGGCGGCGCATGGAGGCGACCGGCTGGCCGGTTTCGACGATCAGGAAGGGCGGGTTCACGGGGCGGCGTCGACGGGGGAAGTCACTGCGGAAGTGTGCGCTGCGAACCGGGGCAAAAGCCCGGCAGGCAAGGCTCGTGGCTATACTAACCCGCTTTGCTGCACTGCGATGAGACCATGGCCGAGAGCGACGCACCGACCCCAGTGATCACCTTCCAGAGCATGATCCAGCGCCTCAACGCGTTCTGGGCCGAGCGCGGCTGCGTGCTGATCCAGCCGCTGGACCTGGAAGTCGGCGCCGGCACCTTCCACCCGGCGACCTTCCTGCGCGCGCTGGGCCCGGAGCCGTGGAACGCCGCCTACGTGCAGCCCTGCCGCCGTCCCACCGACGGCCGCTACGGCGAAAACCCCAACCGCCTGCAGCGCTACTACCAGTACCAGGTGGCGATGAAGCCCAGCCCCGACAACATCGTCGAGCTGTACTTCGACTCGCTCAAGGCGCTCGGCGTCGACCCGCTGGTGCACGACCTGCGCCTGGTCGAGGACAACTGGGAATCGCCGACGCTCGGCGCCTGGGGCCTGGGCTGGGAAGTCTGGCTCAACGGCATGGAAGTCACCCAGTTCACTTATTTCCAGCAGGCCGGCGGCCTGGAATGCCGGCCGGTGCTCGGCGAGATCACCTACGGTCTCGAGCGCCTGTGCATGTACCTGCAGAACGTCGACAACGTCTACGACCTGGTCTGGACCTACGGTCCCGACGGGGTCCCGGTGAGCTACGGCGACGTCTACCACCAGAACGAAGTCGAGCAGAGCGCGTACAACTTCGAACACGCCGATGTCGAAGAACTGTTCCACCGCTTCGACGCCTGCGAAAAGGAAGCGCTCAAGCTGATCGAGATCGGCCTGCCGCTGCCGGCCTACGATCAGGTGTGCAAGGCCTCGCATTCGTTCAACCTGCTCGACGCGCGCCGCGCGATCAGCGTGACCGAACGCCAGCGCTACATCCTGCGCGTGCGCCGCATCGCCCAGGGCGTGGCCGAGGCGTATTTCGCCCAGCGCGAAAAGCTCGGTTTTCCGGGCTTGAAGCCGCCGTCCAAAGCCGAAGCCGCCTGACCTACCGAAGCCCCTCTCCCGCCTGCGGGAGAGGGGTTGGGGTGAGGGCCCGCGAAGCCGCCACAACTTCGCGACGCCATCGACCGACCCACATCCAACCTCGCCGCATGAAGCGCGAGGCGTCTTCCAAAACGAAGACACCACCGCAAAGGCCACCGCATGAGCACGACCCAACCTCTCCTGATCGAACTGGGCACCGAAGAACTGCCGGTCAAGGCCCTGCCGGGTCTGGCCCAGGCGTTCTTCGACGGCGTGCTCGACGGCCTGCACAAGCGCGGCATCGGTTTCGATCGCGACGGCGCCAAGCCGTTGTACACGCCGCGCCGTCTGGCCGTGCTGCTGCGCGCCGTCGACGTGCAACAGCCCGAGCAGAAGAGCGAAGTGCTCGGCCCGTACCTCAACATCGCGCTCGATGCCGAAGGCCAGCCGACCAAGGCGCTGCAGGGTTTCGCCGCCAAGGCCGGGATCGACTGGACCGCGCTGGAGCGCACCAGCGACGCCAAGGGCGAGCGCTTCGTCCACCGCGCCATCAAGCCCGGCGCCGACACCGCGAGCCTGCTCGAAGAGATCGTGCGCGAAGCGCTGGCCGCGATGCCGATTCCCAAGCCGATGCGCTGGGGCGGTCACGACTACGGCTTCGCCCGGCCGGTGCATTGGCTGGTGCTGCTGCTCGGCAAGGACGTGGTGCCGGCGCAGGTGCTCGGCGTGAGCAGCGACCGCATGAGCCGCGGCCACCGCTTCATGCACGACAAGCCGGTGTGGTTCAGCCTGCCCGGCGACTACATCGAATCCCTGCGCGGCGCCAACGTGCTGGTCGACCCGGACGAACGCCGCGAGCGCATCGTGCAGGAAGTCACCGCCGCCGCGAGCGCGACCGGCGGCAGCGCGCGCATCGACGCCGGCATACTCGAAGAGGTCAACGGACTGACCGAGTGGCCGGTGGCGATCGCCTGCGGTTTCGAACGCGAATTCCTGGCGGTGCCGCAGGAAGCGTTGATCGCGACCATGGAAGCCAACCAGAAATTCTTCCCGGTGCTGGATGCCGCCGGCACCCTGAGCGAACGCTTCATCGGCGTGGCCAACATCGCCAGCCGCGACGAATCGGAAGTGCGCAAGGGCTACGAACGCGTGATCCGCCCGCGTTTCGCCGACGCCAAGTTCTTCTTCGACGAAGACCTCAAGCAGGGCTTGGCGTCGATGGGCGAGGGGCTCAAGACGGTCAAGTACCAGGACAAGCTGGGCACGGTGGCCGACAAGGTCGCACGCGTGGCGGCGCTGGCCGAAGCCATCGCGCCGGCGGCCGGCGTCGACCCCGCGCATGCGCGGCGCGCGGCGGAACTGTCGAAGAACGACCTGCAGTCGCGCATGGTCAACGAATTTCCGGAATTGCAGGGCATCGCCGGCCGGTACTACGCGAAGGCCGCGGGCGAAGCGGCCGAGGTCGCCGATGCGATCGATGAGGCGTATATGCCGCGGTTTGCGGGGGATGCGATTGCGTCGTCGCCGTTGGGGCAGGTGGTGGCGATCGCGGAGCGGTTGGATACGTTGGCTGGTGGTTTCGTCGCGGGCCTGCGTCCGACCGGCAACAAGGACCCGTTCGCATTGCGCCGCAATGCTCTCGGTCTAGCTCGGAGTTTGCTCGGATCCAATCTTCATCTCAGTCTGCCTGTCTCGTTGTTCCGCGCTTTCTTACTTATTGACAGACAAGTAGATGAGGAAAGAAAACGCTCCGATGAGGAGGTTGCCCAGTTAGCCGAGTCCTTGGGGATGCGAGTAATGCGTCCGGAAGACGATGAGCAGCCAGAATTGTTAGAGCTTGCCAGGAAGCATGGTCCCAACGTAGTTGCGGTGTATGACTTCATCGTAGAGCGACTCCGAAGCTATTACACCGATCAGCAGGTGCCGAACGAGCACCTCGAATCCGTTCTAGCATTACGTCCTAGATTGGAATTCTTGCCCGATCTGGATGCGCGCCTCAAAGCCCTCGCCGAATTCGCCAAGCTTCCCGAAGCCGAAGCCCTCGCTGCGGCCAACAAGCGCAGCCGCAACATCCTCAAGAAGGTCGAAGGCGAGGTGCCGAGCGCGATCGACGCATCGCTGTTCAACGAACTGGCCGAGCGCGAGCTGGCCGAAGCGGTCGATGCGGCCGTCGCCGACACCGATCCGTTGTTGGCGCAGCGCGACTACGTCGCCGTGCTCGGTCGCCTCGCGCGCTTGCGTCCGCAGGTCGATGCGTTCTTCGACAAGGTGATGGTGAATGTCGACGACAGCGCGGTGCGCAACAACCGTCTGGCGTTGTTGAAGCGCTTGTCGGATCGTCTGGGCAGTGTCGCGGCGATCGAGCATCTGTCGATCTGAGGCGTTCGAATCGATCGGGGCGCAGCCGGCATCTATGCAGGCCTGCGTCGTAGTCGCGTCGAAGCCCCTGTAGGAGCGGCGTGAGCCGCGACCGCGACACTGCGGCTACGTCGTGGATTTCGTCGAGCCCATAGTGGCGCGGTCGCGGCTCACGCCGCTCCTACAGGTAGGCCATTTGGCGTTCGCGGTAATTCAGTTGTCGCTGCCAGCGTTGCGAAGCCCCTGGCTCGCGTTGGAAACAGCCGATGCGTTCTGATGTTGAATATCGATGACGGTGCGGTGCGCAACAACCGTCTGGCGTTGTTGAAGCGCTTGCCGGATCGTCTGGGCGGTGTCGCGGCGATCGAGCATCTATCGATCTGAGGCGTTCCGTTCGGTCGGAACGCAGCCGGCATCTATGCAAGCCACCGTCGCGGTCGCATCGAAGCCCCCCCTGTAGGAGCGGCGCGAGCCGCGACCGCGACACCGCGGCTACGTCGCAGGCTTCGTCGAGCCCGTAATTTCGCGGTCGCGGCTTGCGCCGCTCCTACAGGGAGGCCATGGCGCATTTGCTTGGGCTTGAAGCCGCGCAGTTCATCCAGCGCTGCGGCGCTTATAACTCGCGTTAGCGCACGCACACCCGAAGGGCGGCGCACATGGATGTGCGCCGTGCGCCACCGAGACAGGATGTCTCGTGTGGCGCATGCCTGCGGAAGCTCCGCACTTGCGGGCTCTTGATTCAAAGAAAAGCGTTTTTCTTTGGTTACCTTTCTTTTGTCGCTTTTGACAAAAGAAAGTAACTCGGCCGCTTGCGGACGAAAGCCGTTGATCTTGTCTTTGCCTCAAAGGCTTCAAAGCTTTTAAAGCTTTAGAAGCTGCAAGCAGGATCAAAAGCTTCCGCCACTAAAGCGGCGGGTTACTTTCTTTTGTCTAAAGCAACAAAAGAAAGGTAACCAAAGAAAAATGCTTTGTTGTGGATCAAGGGCCCGCGCGTGCGGAGCTTACGCGGGCATGCGCCACACGGGACATCCATGTCCCGGTGGCGCACGGCGTGCATCCTGCACGCCGCCCTTCGGGTGTGCTGTTGCTAACGCGAATTACAGGCATCGCAGCGCTGGATGAACTGCGCGGCCTCAGGCTAAAGCCAAAGCCAAAGCCAAGGCTAAAGCTAAAATCAAAGCCAGCGGCCGAGACAGGGGCACGCCAAAGCCAGGGACAGGCCACCGCCAGCGCCAGAGCAAAAAAGGCCGGCTTTCGCCGGCCTTTTTCGTAATCGACGCTGCGAAGCGAAAGCCTTACTGCGCCCCCGCCCCAAACCGCCAGTTCACCTCGACCATGAACGACCGGCCGTAGATGTTGTAGTTGAAATTGTTGAAATACGGATACGCCGTATACGTCTCGTCGCGATCGGGCATCTTGTTGAACAGATTGTTGACCGTGAAGCTCAACGAAACGTCATCGCCGAACTCGTAGCTCGTGCTGCCGTTGAAGGTCACGTACGGCTTCATCCGGCCGCCGCCCTCGGTCGAATAGCCGGCCGGGTCGATCTGCGAGGCGTAGTTCGGTGTGCGGCCGTAACGCGTTCCGTACAACGTGGTCGTCCACGGACCCTTCATCCAGCTCAGCGATGCGCTGCCGATGCTGTGGAACTCCGAGGAATAGAACGGGTCGCGCAGGTAGTCGATGACCGGGTCGCCCGGGTACTGCTGGTTTTCGTGCTTGAGGGTGACGTTGTAGTTCGCGCCCAGGGCGAAGTTGCCCCAGCGCTCGGTCTCCCAGCGGTAGTTGAGCTTGGCGGTCAGACCCTGCACTTCTTCCTTGGACACGTTGATCGGGTTGGTGCGCACGCTGTCGAGCTGGAACGGCACCGGCGCATCCGCCGGCAAGCGGGTGATGCGCGCGAGCGCGTCCACGCAGCTGGGCGAGGCGATGTCGAGCTGACCCTGGCGGCAGGCCGATTCGGTGCGCAACACCGCGTCGATGTTGAGGTCGTTGACCTCGTCGTCGATCTTGACGTTGTAGTAGTCGACGCTGACGTCGAAGTTGCCGCTCGGCGCCCACATGATGCCCGCGCCCCACGACTTGGCGGTGATCGACTTGAGGTCCTTGGCGCCGCTGCGCTGGCCCGAGACCGATTCGCCGTTGTAGGTGCAGTTGCCGATGCTTTCGCCGGGTTCCTCGGTGGCGCAGCGGTAGTAGTCGACCACGCTGGTGAAGTAGCCGCTGTCGCCGGCGAACACGTAGGCCATGTCCGGCGCCTTGAACGCGGTCGCGTAGTTGGCGCGCAGCAGCAACGAGGACACCGGCCGGTATTCCAGGCCGATCTTGTAGGTGCCGTCGGAGTCCGAACCGGCGCCGACGTTCTTGTACTTGTCGTAACGGCCCGACAGGCTCGCGGTCAACTGGCTGAAGATCGGCACGCGGAATTCCACGCCGACCGCCTGATTGCGGCGCTTGCCTTCGCCCTGGGTGCCGGTGAGACCGAAGAAATCGCCGTTGACCACGCGCGGGTCGGTCGGGTTCTTCCACGATTGTTCGCCGGCCTGCAACACCGCGGCGAAACCGACCGCGCCGGCGGGCAGGTTGAACAGTTCGGTGTTGGTCAGTTGCAGGTTGAGGTTCTGGGTCCAGGTCTCGGACTTGGTGTGGATGACGTCGGAGATGCTGGCGTATTCGGCCGGGGTCAACGGCCGGTAGAAGCCGCTGTCGTCGCTCGGCGCGTACACCGGGTAGGGGCCGACGTGGTCGATCACCGGGCCGAGGAAGCGTCGTTCGAAGAACGCGTCGCTGGCCGCGCCGAGCAGCCACAGCTGCTTGCTGTCGACGGTGTACTGCGAGCGGCCGAAGTAGGCGTCGTAGTTCCAGGCCGAATCGCCGATGCCGCCGCGCGAGCCCACGGCCAGGTTGTAGGAGTCGCTGGTCTGGCGCTCGTTGTTGGCGTCGACGTCGCCGGTTTCCTCGGGCGAGAAAATGCGCTGGTAGGTTTCGAACTGGCCGCTGACATCGTTGAGGAACAGGCCGTTGGTGGCTTCGGCGGTGGTCCAGATGCGGGTGCCGGGATTGGCTTCGGTTTTGTTGCGGCCGATCAGCAGCGTGCCGTACAGCTCGGTCTTGTCGTTGAGCGCGTAGCTGGCGTTGAGGTAGCCGCTGAGGTCGCGCTTGCGGTTCATGACCGTGGCGTAGCCGACGTCTTCGCGGCTGCCGCAGTAGTAGCCGCGGTTGGGGCGGAAGTCGCGGATGATGGTGCCGTTGAACAGGTTGCCGAGGCTGGCGCAGGTGGCCGCGCCCGGGTCGATGTATTCGTTGGGCGACACGTCGGCGTTGATGTGGACGAAGTTGCGGGTGGCGTAGCGCGCTTCGGGATCGGGGTTGTCGCTGGTCGAATCGATGCGCCGGCGGTCGTAGCCGTAGATCGGGTCCTGCAGGCTGTATTGCAGGCCGTAGGTCAGGTTGAGTTCGCCGAAGCTCTTGCCGCCGATCAACTGCAGACGCGTGCTTTCGCCGCCGCCCTGGTCGTAGCCGCCGAAGCGCAGGTTGAGGTGGGTGCCGTCGATGCGCTTCTTCAGGATGATGTTGACCACGCCGGCGATCGCGCTGGAGCCGTAGATCGCCGACTGGTTGCCCGGGGCGATGTCGATGCGCTCGACCATCGCGGTGGGAATGCTGGCCAGGTCGGTGAAGTTGCTCTGGCCGTTGTACAGCAGCGGATAGTCGGCCATCGGCCGGCCGTCGATCAGCACCAGGGTGAAGCCCGGGTCCAGGCCGAGCAGGCTGATCGGTTCGGCGTTGGTGGTGAAGCCGCCGATGAACTGGGAGTCCTGGACCGCGCCGGTCGCCAGCGGCTGCGCGCGCAGCACGTCGTAGACGTCCTTGAAGCCCTGGCGCTTGATGTTCTCGGCGCTGATCGAAATCACCGGCGTGGCGGTTTCGATTTCGGTGCGCGGAATCAGCGAGCCGGTCACGGTGACCTTGTCGATCTCGGTCGGTGCCGGGCTCGGCGCGGGATCCTGGGCATGGGCGGGCGAAGCGATCAACGCGGCGCCGAGCGCGGCGTGGACGGCGGTGGCTAGCAAATGTCGATGCATGATGTCGGGTTCCTCGATTTTTACGGCGCCGCTTGTGTGTTACGCGGCTTACGGGGGATTGCCTTGAGGGAGACGCGCTGTCGCCGCGCATGAAAAAAAGCACGAAACCGCGAAGACCAGTCGTGGACTGGCGCATGCGCGTGGCGATGAAACGAGATTCCCTGCGCCGAAACTACGGCGTGCGCGCGCATGGATGCAATACGCGGCGATGCCTTGGCGAGCGGGTTCGCAATCCAGGCACATCGGTTCGCATCGCGCTCGCGGCGGCGCGGCGAAATGCAGAATTAGGACTATCGAAATCGCGATCGTTTACTGCGACGCGATTCACTTTTCATCGGCGGTAATGTCGGTGATGAAAAGTGGCGCGGGCGCGCATGCGTGATAGGCGCTCGTGATGCTGCAACGGGTGCGCTTATTGACCACTCCGACCACCCGCGCAGGGGAGGCTGGCCGAATGGGGGCCGTGAGACTGCGGTCGGCGCGGTTTGTGCGCGGATTTGCGCGATGCGGACGCCCTGGCCATGGCTCGATCGCTGGCGGGGCCGAGCACGTCACGCGCCGTTAACGCGGAAAATCGGCTAAACCCTCACTATCACCGGGAAAATCCGTAAGCAATACAAGTCCTTGCCGGTTATCCTTCACGCATGCCAGTCATTTTTCGTCTCGCCTTCGCCGCCGTTTCCAGCTTTGCCATCGCTGGGGCGGCGCAAGCCGCTCAGGTGAGCAAGGTGGAGATCCATGGCCTCGACGAGGCCATGACCCAGAACGTCCGCGTGTCCTTGTCGCTGGTCGATACGATCGGCAAGGACGTATCCGGGCGTCGCCTGGGCTATCTGCTGCGCGAGGCCGAGAACGAGGCGCGCGAGGCGCTGGAGCCGTTCGGCTACTACTCGCCGACGATCAAGATCGAGGATTCGCGCGGCACCCGCCGGATCGCGGTCAGCGAAGGCGCCGACCCGAATGCGCCGGCCGAGGGCGACCGTTCCGCCGCCGATGTGGGCGCCGCGACCGACACCGGCGCCGATGCGCGCGCCGCCGGCAACGCGGCCGGCAGCGACACCGCCGCGGATCGAACCGCAACCACACCCGCCGACCCTTCCGCGCAAGCCGCGCAAGCCGCGCCGGCGCGCGCCGCGTCGCCGCCGATCACCGTGACCCTCACCATCGACAAGGGCGAACCGGTCAAGGTGCGCCGCTCCGATGTCGCCATCCTCGGCGCCGGCAGCGACGACCGTTACCTCAAGCAGGACCTGGCCGCGTTCAAGCCCGGCCCGGATCAGGTGTTCGAGCACGCGGCCTACGAGGCCAGCAAGACCAAGATCAGTCGGCGTCTCGCGGAACGCGGTTATTTCGATGCGGATTTCACTTCGCGGCGGGTTGCGGTGACGCGCGCGGAACATGCGGCCGACATCGACTTGGTGTGGACCAGCGGCCAGCGCTACGACATGGGCCCGATCACCTTCGAGCAGACGCCCAAGCGGATCATCCGCGACAGCCTGCTCGAGCGGCTGGTGTACTGGGAGCAGGGCAGTTACTACCACCAGCGCAAGCTCGACACGTTTCGCGAATCGCTGGCGCGGCTGGATTATTTCGCCAGCATCGACATCGAACCGCAGCCGGATCAGGCGGTCGACGGCCAGGTGCCGGTCAAGGTCACCCTGACTCCGGCCAAGCGCAGCATCTACACCGCCGGCCTGAGCTACGGCACCGACAGCGGCGCCGGCGTGCGCCTGGGCGTGGAGCGGCGTTACCTCAACGACCGCGGGCACAAGGCGCTGGCGCAGGTCGACTACGCCCAGCGCCGCAAGACCGCGACCCTGCAATACCGCATTCCCGCGTTCGCCTGGCTCGACGGCTGGTACACCTTCAGCCTGCAGGGCAGCGACGAGCAGACCGACTACATCGATTCGCGCCGGCTCGAACTGGTCGCCAGCCGCAGCGGCAAGATCAACCAGCACTGGACCGCGACCGCCTCGCTGCACGGCTTGCGCGAGCGCTGGGCCTATGCCGACGAGGACGACAACGATCCGACCACGCCGGTCGACTATCGCACCGCGACCTTCCTGTATCCGTCGCTGCGCGCGGAGTACGTCGACGCCGACGACCGCCTGTATCCGCGCAACGGCATCAGCGCCACCGGCATGCTGCGCGGCGGCCTCGAGGGCGCCGGGTCCGATGCGAATTTCCTCCAGGCTCATCTGACCGCGCGCTGGTACAAGGGCCTGGGCGCGCGCAGCCGCCTGATCACCCGCGGCGAACTCGGCCACACCTTCACCGACGCGCTGGTCGCGCTGCCGCCGTCGCTGCGTTTCTACGCCGGCGGCGACCGCAGCGTGCGCGGTTACGAGTGGCGCGAAGTCGGCCCGCGCATTCCCGCGGTCCCGGGCCGCAAGGCGTTCGCGCTCGGCGCGAAGAACGTGGTCACCGGCAGCGTGGAATACGAGCAGTACTTCAACGACAGCTGGGGCGGCGCGGTATTCGTCGACAGCGGCAGCGCCTTCGACGACAGCCCGGACATGCGCACCGGCGTCGGCGTCGGTGTGCGCTGGCGTTCGCCGGTCGGGCCGCTGCGGGTCGACATCGCGCGCGGCCTGGACGATCCGGATTCGGGTTTCCAGCTCTACATCAACATCGGCGCCGATCTGTAAACCCCGCGGCCAGGACGACCACGCAACGACATGAGCGATACGCCGAAAACCCCCGAGGAACTGCGCCTGGAAGCGCTGATCGAACGGCGCCGCCGTCGTCGCGCCGCGGCCAAGCGCTGGGCTTGGCGCAGCAGCCTGGCGGCCGGCGTGCTGACCTTGCTGGCCGCGTTCGCGATCTATTGGCTGATCTCCACCGTCGCCGGCCGCGACGTGCTGCTGGCGCAGATCGTCGCGCGCCTGCCGGCCGATTCCACCTTCACCTGGAAATCCGCCGAAGGCCCGGTGTCCGGCCCGCTGACCCTGCGCGGCGTGCGCTTTGCCTACAAGGACACGGTGTTCACCGCCGAACGCATCTACCTGGAACCGGCGCTGCGCCCGCTGCTCGGACGTAAGTTGCGGGTGGATGCGTTGCAGGTCGACAACGCGACCTTGTCGATCGCCAAGAGCGACGAACCGTTCGAGCTGCCGCGCTGGCCTGAGGTGCTGCCGCAGATCGAACCGCCGCTGGCCTTGCAGGCCGACGACGTGCGCATCGACGGCTTCAAGCTGAGTCAGGGCGGCGAGCAATTGATCGACGTGCGCCGCCTGCGCGCGGGCCTGGATGCGCAGTCGGGCAAGCTGCATGTCGAGAAACTCGACGCCGACACCGATCGCGGCCATTTCACCCTGCACGGCGACTACGAGCCGCGCAACGACTTCAAGACCGACCTGCTCGCCACCGCGGTGTTGCCGAGCGCGCCCGGGCGCACGCCGCCGCGGCTGGGGCTGGTCGCGCGCGGCGATTTGTCGCGCATGGACGTGGCCGTGGCCGGCGCCGCGCCGGGGCCGGTGCGCGTCACTCTGACCCTGCGCGGCAAGGACGATCCGAACTGGAAACTGCATGCGCGCAGCGACGCGCTCGATATCGGCCTGCTGACCTCGCCGCAGGCGACGCCCAGCGAAACGCCGATGGTCTTGCGCTTCGACGCGGCCGGCGTCGGCGGCAATGCCGACCTCAACGGCGAATTCCGCCAGGGCGATCTCGACATCAAGGTGCTGCCGTCGAAGGTGTCACTGAAAGATCAGGTGCTCGACGTGCAGCCGCTGGCGCTGCAATTGTTCGACGGCACCGCGACTCTGCGCGGCCATGCCGATTTCACCGATGCCGACAACGGCCAGTTCAAGTTCTCGATCAACGCGCGCGGGCTGACCTGGGGCGGCAAAGCCGCGCCGACCACGTTGAAGTCGGTGGCCAAACCCTCGCAGGTGGCGCAGACCCCGGACACGCCGGCGGTGACGCTCGAAAGCGCCGACCTCGGCTTCGCCGGCACGGTCAAGGCCTGGGCCGCGATCGGCACCGCGAGTCTGCTGCGCGACAAGCAGCGCGCGACGGTCGAATTCGACGGCCGCGGCAACGATCAGCGCATGACCCTCAACACGCTCAAGGCGAAGATGCCGACCGGCGCGCTCGACGGTCAAGGCGAAGTCGCGTGGGCGCCGTCGCTGGGCTGGGACGTCAAGGCGACGCTGTCGGGTTTCGATCCGGGTTATTTCGCGCCGGAGTTCAAGGGTGCGATCGACGGCAAGCTCGCCAGCACCGGCGCCACCCGCGTCGACGGCGGCCTGGAGATCAAGGCCAGCGCCGATCAGCTCGGCGGGCGTCTGCGCGATCGTCCGCTCGGCGGGCGCGGCAATTTCGTCATGCACGGCGCCGCCACCGGCAAGAGCGACGATGCGTTCGAAGGCGATGTGGCGCTGAGCCTCGGCGGCAGCCGCATCGACGCCAAGGGCAAGTACGCGCGGGCCATCGACCTCGATGCCAAATTCGCGCCGCTGCAACTCAACGATCTGCTGCCGAGCGCGGCGGGCAGCGTCAACGGCACGCTCAAGCTCAGCGGCTCGCGCAACGCGCCGAACATCGACGCCGACCTGAGCGGCAGCGGCTTGAAGTACGGCGATTACAAGGCCGCCAGTTTCAGCGCCAAGGGCCGTCTGCCGTGGCAGGGCCGCGGCGGCGAACTGGCGGTGCGCGCGAGCGAGATCGATGTCGGTCTCGCGCTGTCGTCGTTGAACCTCGACGCGCGCGGCGCGGTCGAATCGCTGCAACTGCAGGCGCAGGCGCGCAGCGAAGTCGCCAATCTCGACCTGTCCGGCAACCTCGACAAGCGCGGCGCGACCTGGCAAGGCGCGCTGGCGTCGTTGCAGCTCGCGCCGAGCAAGGGCGCGTCGTGGCGCCTGCAGCAACCGGCGCAGTTCCGTTGGGACGGACGCAACGGCGCGCTGAGCAATGCCTGCCTGGCCTCGAGCAGCGGCGGGTCGTTGTGCGCGAGCGCGGATTGGCCGCGCCGCGGCGTCGATCTGAAGGGCCAGGGCCTGCCGTTGTTGCTCGCCCAGGCCTATCTGCCCGAGCGCGCCGACAAGCGGCCGTGGGTGTTGCGCGGCGAGATCGCGCTCGACGGCGAACTGCGCCCGGTCGGCAATGGCTGGCGCGGCCAGTTCAATGTCAGCTCGGCCAGCGGCGGCCTGAAATTCAGCGAACGCGCGCGGCGCGAACTGCTGCGTTACAACGAGCTGTCGCTCAAGGCCAGTTTCGATCCGAACAAACTCAACGCCGAACTCAAGGCCGGCTTCAACGACGACGGCCGCATCGACGCCACCATCGCCACCGGTTGGGACGCGTTCGCGCCGCTGTCGGGCACGGTCGCGGTCAACACCGACGAATTGACCTGGGTCGAGTTGTTCTCGCCGGATATCGTCGAACCCAAGGGCAAGCTCGAAGGCCGCATCACCTTGAGCGGCACGCGTTCGAAGCCGCTGCTCGGCGGCCAGGCGCGTTTGTCGCAGTTCACCACCGAAGTGCCCTCGCTCGGCATCGTGCTGCAGGACGGCGACGTGCGCCTGGACGCGCAGCCCGACGGCAGCGCGCGCATCGCCGGCAGCCTGCGTTCGGGCGAAGGCACCTTGAACATCGACGGCAGCCTCGGCTGGCAGGGCGACGACACGCCGCTGGTGCTGAACCTGCGCGGCACCAACGTGCTCGCCTCCGACACCCGCGATCTGCGCGCGGTCGCCAATCCCGAATTGACTGTGCGCTACGCCGCCAAGCAGCCCTTGAACGTGACCGGCAAGGTCACGATCCCGTCGGCGCGCATCGACCTGGAACGCCTGGACCAGGGCGTGTCGGTGTCCGAAGACGTGGTGGTGCTCGATCCGGTCGATCCGGAAGATACCGGCAGTTCGCCGTTGGAACTCGATCTGACCCTGGCGCTCGGCGACGACGTCAAGCTCAACGGCTTCGGCCTGGATGGCAAGCTCGGCGGACAGATGCGCGTGCGTTCGCGTCCGGGCCGCGAGATGACCGCGAACGGCGCGCTCAACGTCGAAGGCCGCTACACCGCGTACGGACAGAAGCTGCAGATCAGCCGCGGCAATCTCAACTGGAACAACGGGCCGGTGTCCGATCCGATCCTCGACGTGCGCGCCGAGCGCGAAGTCGGCGCGGTCAAGGCCGGCGTCGACATCAGCGGACGGGTCAGCGCGCCGCAGGTCAACGTCTGGTCCGATCCGGCCAGTTCGCAATCCGAGGCCCTGGCGTATCTGGCGCTCGGCCGGCCGCTGTCGTCGGTCAGCGGCGACGAGAACAAGCAGCTCAACGCGGCCAGCGCGGCGTTGTCGGCCGGCGGCGGTTTGATCGCGTCGCAGCTCGGCGCCAAGATCGGCCTGGACGATGCCGGCGTGATGGAAAGCCGCGCGCTCGGCGGTTCGGTGCTCGGTGTCGGCAAGTATCTGTCGCCGCGTTTGTATGTCGGTTACGGCGTGTCCTTGCTCGGCACCGGCCAGGTGCTGACCTTGAAGTACCTGCTGCGCAAGGGCTTCGATATCGAGATCGAGTCGAGCACGCTGGAGAATCGCGCGTCGATCAACTGGCGCAAGGAAAAATAAGCGCGCATGCGCGTAGACCGGCGCCGACGGCGTCGGTCTGGCGCGCGGACGTGGCCGGATCGTGGCGGTCGGCGTAGCGGTCGGCGATGCGGTACCGACGACAGACCCGCGCGTTGGCCGGCTCAAACGAAAGTTTGTTCCCTCGGAATCTTTCGCTGCGCGCAGCGCTTCGTCTGTCGCGGACGTTCTGGATTTCGCGCAAATATGCGCGGCGCTCACGATTTCGTCCGGCTCGCGCGAGTGCGCGCGCGATGGCGTCGCGGCGCTCGGATCGCGCGTGCCATGATTCGCCGCGCCGCTCGCTGAGTATCTCCATGCAACTAGGTATTTCGTCCGGAGTGTGCGGCTAATCACAGCTTGATCGCGTATCGATGCGCGCATCGCGCATGCATGCATGAAGCATGCGTGCTAGCGAATCGCGTCATGCGCGCGAGTGCGTGCGAGTCGCGCGCATCGCAAGTGGCGCAATCGTGCGCGGATGACGCGCGCAATGCGGCGACGCATCGTAATTGCATGGGTATGATGCCGTCCGCCGGATCGTGGGGAGACGATCGCGCTTCGCGGCGACGGCCACTACGCAGGATGCTCATTCGTTGTTCGCAGGCGCGTGCCCGAGGTCCGCGCCATGGGGAGTCATCATGCAGACCATTCGTAACGCCAAGACCGTGCTGTGCCTGTCCATCGCGCTGACGCTGAGCGCGTGCGGCGGCGGTGGCGGTGGCGGCAAGGGCGGTGGAAATTCGCCGGGCCCGACCGCGCCGCCGACCACGCCTCCCACCACGCCGCCGACCAATCCTCCAACCAACCCGCCGCCGGGCGCGTCGGCGCTGGAGATCGCCGGACTCGAACTGGCCCAGACCCACGTCGTGCCCGAAGCCGGGCTGAGCTGGACGCTGCGCGCGGCCAAGGAAAGCCTGCACGCGACGGGCGGACGCGAAGCGCTCGCGCTGCTGCGCCTGTCGGCCGACAACGCCGGCAATCCGCAGTTGGAGGGCTGGGCCAACGGCGTCCAGCTCGGCACGCTCGCGCTGGCGCAGTCGATTCCGCCCACCGAGGCCGGCGGCGCGGCGTATCCGAACGCGCGCTACAGCGCGACCTTGCCGGCCGCGTGGTTGGTGCCGGGGTTGCAGCTGCGCGTGCGCGCCGACAATTACCGCGTCGGCGCGTTCCGCGCGCCGATCGTCGGCGCCGACAGCCCGGTGACCTTGCGGGTGTTGCCGTTCTATCTGTTTGGCGCCAACGAAACCAATTCCGTGCCGCTGGCGACCACCGGCGCGCCGGACGCCGGCACCGTCGGCGAAATCTTCGCCAAGTGGCCGGTGGCCAGCGTGGTCGCGCAAAACCATCCGGCGCAGCGGGTGGTGTGGCCGACGCTGTCGATCGCGCCGAGCGGCGGCAAGCCGGCCTATCTGGCCCATAACACCAACGAGGAGCAGGCCGGCTTCCAGATTCTGGGCGCGGCCCTGGACGTGCTCGGCGGCCTGTTGGCGGCCAATGGCGAATCGTCCGGTCCGGTCCAGTACTACGCGCCGCTGATCCTGTTCAACGCCAGCGGCAAGATCACCGGCGCGGGCGGCGGCCTGGGTTCGATAGGCGGCGACACCGGCACCGGCGATTACGCCTACACCGGCATCTTCATCCACGAGCAGGGCCACGCGATGGGCCTGCCGCATCAGGGCGAGGCCTACAACGACGGCAAGTACCCGTATCCGGCGGGCAGCTTGAACGGATCGGTGTGGGGCTACGACAGCACGCGCAAGGAATTCCTCGCGCCGTTCGTGCCCGCCACCGCCTCGCGTTATCGCACCTGCGCCGGCGACACCTTCAACGGCACGCCGCGTCAGATCGATGCGCAGGGCCGCTGCATCAAGCAGGACCCGATGCAGAGCGGCTCCGGCGATCAGGCCCGAGACTATCGCTTCGCGACCTTCTCCGACTACAGCACCGCGATGATGCAGCGTCATCTGGAGGGCACCACCAGCATCGACAGCAAGGGCGCGCGCGTCTATTCCGGCGGCAGCATCGTCGCCGACGCCGCCTTCCCCGGCGGTTACAAGCGCTGGGACACGATCGACCGGCGCTGGATCAACTTCGCGCCGACCACCGAGAGCAACGGCCTGTACGGTTTCAATCAAGGCCTGCCGGAACGGCGCGACGTGCCGGTGCAGGGCATCGCGATCGCCTACAGCAACGCCGGCACCGCCGGGGTGTCGCAGATCTATTCGCCGATCGCGTACCGCGGCAACCTGCAGCGCTACGTCGATCCGTCCGATGCGGTGCAGCGGGCCAGCATCGTGCCGAACACCGGCACCTACGCCTGGTACTGCCAGAACGGCGGCTGCGACTACACCGTGCGGGTGACCTACGCCGACGGCAGCCTGCGTCACGTGGTGCTGCAGAACGGGTTCCGCCCGTGGTTCGGCGCCACCGCGGCGCCGCCGGCCAGTGCCACCGATCCGAACAACGGCGACAGCTTCGTGACCTGGGTGGTCAACGTGCCCGCCGACAAGGCGATCACGCGGATCGAGTTGCTGGATACGCCGATGGTGTGGAATGGTTTGCCGGCCAAGCCGACCGTGCTGCTGTCGCGCGACGTGCCGACGCTGGGCGCGCGCGCGGCCGAAGCCGGCCCGATGGACGCCGCCTGCGTCGAACTGGCGACGGTGGCGGTGCCGCGCACGGCCGCGCCGGAGCCGCGCTGCGCCGCCACGCCGCGTCCGGTCCAGTTGCCGGTGGGGCAGGCGGCCGCGGAGCAGTCGGTCACCGCGCAACTCGGCCTGCGTTATCTGCTCGGCAAGATGTTCGGGCACTGATCGCGCGTGATGGTCCCGGTGCCGCCGACGGCACCGGGCGTCGTCGGCGCGGGCGGTTAGACTGACCGCGCCGAACGACAGGAACGTGGCGGATGAATCTGCGCGAACACGCGGTGTTGATGGCCGCCTACAACCGCTGGATGAACGAGCAGGTCTATGCCGCGGCCGCGCGCTTGCCGGCGGCGGCGATCGCCGAGGACCGCGGCGCGTTCTTCGGCTCGATTCTCGGCACGCTCAATCATCTGCTGATCGCCGATACGATCTGGCTGCATCGTTTCGCCGCGCATCCCGCGGGTTTCGCCGCGCTGCAACCGATCCGGGCGACGGCGCCGCCGCGCGACCTGCGCGCGATCGCGCACGCGGATCTGCCATCGTTGCGGGCCGCGCGCGAACGGCTCGACGGCGTCATCGACGCCTGGGTCGACGAGCTCAGCGAAGCCGATCTGGATCAGGTGCTGGTCTACGCCAATACCAAGGGCGTCGTGTCGCGGCGTCGCTTCGGCGGCCTGGTGATGCACTTCTTCAATCACCAGACCCATCACCGCGGCCAGGTCAGCACCTTGTTGACCCAGGCCGGAGTGGATGTCGGAGTGACCGACCTGCTGATGCTGATTCCCAATCTGGACAGCGACTGAGCGAGCGATCGCGACCGATCGCGTCGGCGATTACTGCGCGATGCAGGCCTCGCGGATCGCCTGCACTTCGCGTCCCACCGCGCTGCCGTCGGGGCGCGCGTCGTTGATCGCGCGCAGCAGGCCGTCGAGCTTGGCCCGCGCCTGACCGCGTTCGCCGCCGGCGCAGCGCGCCTGCGCGGCATAGGCCTGCGCGCGCCAGCCGAGTTTGCGCAGTTCCTCGTCGGTGGTCGGCAGGCCCGCCAGCGAATCCAGTTGCGCCAGCGCGGCGGCATCGCCGGCCTGGGCCTGGACGTGGGCCAGGTCGAGTTCGACGTGGCGGGTGTGCGGATGGCGTTCGCCGTAATGCTTGCGGGTCAGGGTCAGCGCATTGCTCAGGCGGCCCAGGCCGCGCTTGCGTTCGCCCAGGGCGATGTCGACATTGCCGAGCAGGCGATCGGTGTCGCCGACGAGGCCGCTGTCGGCGCCGAAGTGTTGCGCGCGCAGGCGCCGGCTTTCCTCGAGCAGGGGCAGCGCCTGCGCGCCGCGTCCGGCGGCGTGCAGCACCAGTGCCTGGTTGAACAACAAGTCGGCCAGCGCATCCGCCGCCGGTTGCTTGCGCGCGACCGCGACCGCGCGATCGAGTTCGCCCAGCGCCCGCTCCAGATCGCCGCGTTCCCAGGCGATGATGCCCAGCGCGCTGTAGGTGCTGGCCAACTGCGGGTTGCCGGCGCCGAGCCGTTGCGCGAGCAGGCCGCGGATCAGTTCGAACTCGCTCTGCGCCTGGGCGAACTGGCCTCGATCGACATGCAGGCCGGCCAGCTGACGACGCACCGCGAGGGTGGCCGGGTGCTGCGCGCCGTTGACTTCCAGGGCGATGGCCAAGGCATCGCGGGCATCGCGTTCGGCGTCGTTGACCTGACCCAGCTCGCGCCGCAGCGCGGCCAGGCTGCGGCCGATCTCGACCTGCAGCGGATGGCGGTCGCCGACGCTCTGCTGCAGCCGGCGACGCGCTTGTTCGAAGCCTTGCAGCGCTTCGCGGCTCTGCCCGGCGTCGGCCTGCAGGCTGGCCAGATCCATCAGGTTCTCGACTTCGCCGACGTCGGTGTTCTCCTGCATTTCGCGCCGAACCGCCAGCGAGCGCTCGAACAACTGGCGCGCGCCTTGGCGTTCGCCGTTGGCGCGCCGGCAGCGGCCCAGTTCGGAATAGAACTCGCTCGACTGCAACGGCAGCTGCGCCTGCTCGCGCCGCGCCAGCATCAGTTCGGGCTGCATCAACGCGGCGCAGTCGCGCGGCTGGTTGAGCAAGCGCAGCACCTTGCCGCGCTGGGTCAGCGACTGCAGGCGCAGGCTGTCGGGAATGTCGTCGGTGGAGGCCATGACCGTGGCCTGACGTTCGAGCAAGGCGCGCGCCTCGCCGTAGTCGCCCAGGCCGGTGCGCATGCGCGCGATCACCCCGAACAGTTCGGCGCGCGCGCGCGGCTGGCGCGCGAGTTCGCGATTGCCGCGCGCGACCGAGGCATCGAGCAGGCCGCGCAGGTCCAGCGCTTCGCCCTCGGGCGTGCCGCGCGCGCTTTCGAACAGGCCGACCATGAAATCCTGCATCGCCTGCGCGCGCGCCGCTTCGCCGACCGCTTCGCGCGCCTGCCAGGCGACGATGCCGAGCGCGGCGCTGAGCACCACCGCGACCAGCGCCGCGGTCGCCAGCGCCCAGCGATGCCGCGCGACGTATTTGTTGAAGCGATAGCGCAGGCTCTGTGCGCGTGCGAGCACCGGGCGGCCGGATTCGAACCGTTGCAGGTCCAGCGACAGCGCTTCCACCGACGGATAACGTTGCTCCGGCCGCTTGGCCAATGTCTTGAGCACGATGTTGTCGAGATCGCCGGCGAGCTGGCGGCCGAGCCGGCGCAGCGACACCGGATCGATATCGGCATCGTCGTTGTCGGCGTAACGCAGCACCGCCTGCGAAGGCCGCAACGGATCGGCGGCGAGGATCGCCTCTTCCCATTCGGCGTCGGTCTGGCGCTTGAGCCGATAGGGTTTGGAATCGGTCAGCAGTTCGTACAGCACCACGCCGAGCGAATACACGTCGGTCATGGTCGTGACCGGTTCGCCGCGCACCTGTTCGGGCGCGGCGTAGTGCAGGGTGAACGCGCGCGCGCCGGTGCGGGTCTGCTCGGGCAGGGGCACGTCGCTGCTGTCGAGCAGCTTGGCGATGCCGAAGTCGAGCAGGCGCACGTCGCCGGCCGGGGTGACCATGATGTTGGACGGCTTGAGGTCGCGGTGGACGATCAGGTTGGCGTGAGCGTGGCTGACCGCGTCGCAGATCTGCTGGAACATGCGCAGGCGCTTGTCGAGCGGGGTGCGCTGATTGCGGCAGTAATCGGTGATCGGCTCGCCTTCGACGTACTCCAGCGCGAGATACGGCAGGCCCTCGCGGGTCACGCCGGCATCGAGCAGACGAGCGATGTGCGGATGGGCGAGGCGGGCGAGGATCTGGCGTTCGCGAGTGAAGCGGGTGCGCAGGTTGGTGTCGGCCAGCCCCGGCCGCAGCAGTTTCAACGCGACCCGGCGCTGATACAGACCGTCGGCGCGCGAGGCCAGCCAGACCTGGCCCATGCCGCCTTCGCCGAGCAGGCTTTCCAGCCGATACGTGCCGACCTCGACGCCGGCGCGCATGCCGACGTTCTGCGGCGGCACCAGCGGTTCGGCGAGAAAATCCTCGTGGCCTTCTTCCAGGCCGATCAGTTCGCTCAGCTCGTCGGCCAGCGCGGGATCGTCGGCGCGCAGTTCGCGCAGGCGTTCGGCGCGCGCGCCCGGTTCCAGCTCGAGCAAGGCGTCGAGCAGCGGAGACAGGCGTTGCCAGCGCTCGGCGTCCATGCGCGATCAGGCCGCGACGCGCGGCGCGTCGAAAACTTGCGTGGCGGCGGAGCCGGCGATGAACTGGGCGGCGGCGTGCATGGCGATGCGCATGACGGCGGGGCGCGCGGCGCGAATCATCGGCGCGACCGCGGCCGTCAGCGGTTGGGCTCGTCCTGCAGCGAGGCCAGCAGGAACAAGCGGGCCTTCTGCCAGTCGCGGCGGATGCTGCGTTCGGAGCGTTGCAGCAGCGCGGCGATTTCCAGTTCCGACAGGCCGGCGAAGTAACGCAGTTCCACCACCTGGGCCAGGCGCTGATCGACCTGGGCGAGCTTGGTCAGCGCGGTGTCGAGGCCGAGCGTGTCTTCGTCCAGGCGCAGGCCGCCTTCGACGTCCTCGGGCAATTCGGTGACCCGGTGCAGATCGCCGCCGCGCTTCTGCGCGAGCCGCTGGCGGGCGTAATCGACCACCACGCTGCGCATGGCCGAGGCGGCGTAAGCGAAGAAATGCGCGCGATCGTCGAACTGCGCTTCGCGGCGGCCGACCAGTTTCAGGTAGGCCTCGTGCACCAGCGCGGTCGCGTCCAAGGTCTGCCCGTGCTGGCCGGCCAACTGGCGCCGCGCCATCGTGTGCAGTTCCTGATACAGCGTCGCCAGCACGCGATCGAGCGCGCCGCGATCGCCCTCGCGGGCGGCATCCAACAGGATGGTGATGTCAGCGCTATCGGCCATATGCCCCTCGACTCCTTGCGACTATAGCGCGTTCATCTTCCCTTGGTAGCGACAGGCTTGGCACCAATCGCACCTGCGCCGGCTGGATTTTGGCGGTGTCGCCTGAAAATCCCAGGCGCAGAAAATACCCCGTCACGCTAACGCGCGTGGTCGCATTCGGATGACAGGCCGGTTGAGCGGCATCGGCGGGAGTTGGGAGGTTGCCGGATCGACGCATCCAGATCGCGAGCCGCAGGCGAACGCCGCCGCGTGGGCGGCGCTGGTGACGAGCAAGTGGGATTGCGAAGGCGAAGGCGAAGGCCACACCGCGAAACGCGGACGCATCAATGCCCGCCGCGCGCGCCCGCGATTTCGAATCGCCGCGAATTCAGCGCCCGCGGTGCCATGCGATCAACGCTGGCAATGCCCGCACCACACCGTCGTGCGCTGGCCGATGCTGGCCTGCTTGAGCGGCCGTCCGCAGCGCGGGCAGGGTTCGCCGCCGCGTCCGTAGGCGGCCAGTTCCTGTTCGAAATAGCCCGGCGCGCCGTCGGGGCTGATGAAGTCGCGCAAGGTCGTGCCGCCGCGCTGGATCGCATAGCCCAGGATGGTCTTGATCGATCCGGCGAGTTGCACATAGCGCTCGCGCGCGACCTTGCCGGCGGCGCGCAACGGCGACACGCCGGCCGCGAACAGCGCTTCGGCGGCATAAATGTTGCCGACGCCGACCACGACTTTCTGATCCATCAAAAAAGTTTTCACCGGCGCCTTGCGCCCGCGGCTGAGTTCGAACAGATAGTCGCCGTCGAACTCGTCCGACAGCGGCTCCGGGCCGAGATCGCGCAGCAGTTCGTGGATCTCGCCGGGCGCTTGCCAGAGTAGGCAGCCGAAGCGGCGCGGGTCGTTGAAGCGCAGCACGTGATCGGAATCGAGCAGCAGGTCGACGTGATCGTGCGCGCGCACCGGCGTGTCGGCCGGCAACACCCGCAGGCTGCCGGACATGCCCAGGTGCAGCAGCGCGCTGCCGGCGGCGGTGTCGAGCAACAGGTACTTGGCGCGGCGGCGCACAGCGTCGATGCGCTGGCCGGGCAGGGTGTCCTCGATCGCCAACGGGATCGGCCAGCGCAGGTCGGGCCGGCGCAGGATCGCGGTGACCACGCGGCGGCCTTCCAGGTGCGGGGCGAGCCCGCGTCGGGTGGTTTCGACTTCAGGTAATTCAGGCATGTGCCCAGCGTACTATCCCGGTCAAGGCCCCGCGCCGTCCCGGGCGGGCCGCCATTTCGGGAGTCCGTGCGATGCTGCAGGCGAGCGAATCCGAGGAGGCCGCCAACGGGGCGCGATCCGGGCCGCGTTCGGGGCCGCAGTCGGGGCCGGACTTCGGGCCAGACCCGAGCCGGGGATCGCAGCGCGCCGCCGCCGCGGCCAGCGACGCCAGTGGCGATCCGGCATCGGCCAGTGACGCGCCCGCCCGTCCGCCCGGCCTGCGCCTGCGGGCCTTCGCTACCCACGAACTCGATCAGGCCCTGGATGCGCTGGGCTGGCGCGGCAACCGCATTCACGCCGGCGTCCATCTGGCGCGCAAGAACCTGCGCCGCGCCCGCGCGACCCTGGCCCTGGGCGGACCGGCGCTCGGGCCGGGCGCGGCCTTGATCGACCGCGAACTGCGCAAGCTCAACGACGGCCTGTCGGCCCTGCGCGACGCGCACGCCCTGGTCGAAACCTTCGATCGCCTGCTGCGCCAGCACCGCGACGGCGAGGTTCGCGCGCTGCTCGCGCGCGCCCGCCGCCGCGCCGCGACCGCGCGCGCGCAGGCCGCGCGCGAGGCGCGCATCGACGATCCCGACCTGGGCGCGCGCCGCTCGCTGTTGCGGGTGCTGCGCGCCGGTCTGCGCGCCCTGCCCTGGGCCGGACTGCAGCCCGAACACTGGCGCGAAGCGGTGGTGGTCAGCCTGGCGCGGGTCGCGCGCGCGGCCGAAAACGCGCGCCGCAGCGGCGACGACGAGGACTGGCACGGCTGGCGCCGGCGCGCGCGGCGCCTGTCGCAGCAGCAGCGCGCCTTGAAGACGGCCAAGCTCGGCCGCGACGCGCCGAAGTTCGACAAGCACCAGATCGAACGCCTCGGCGAGGCGCAGGACCTCAATCTGCTGCTGGACCATTGCGGCAAGCGCTCGCTGTTCGGCAAGCAGGACCGGACGGCGCTGCGGCGGTTCGCCCAGGCCGAACTGGCGAAGTCGCGGGTGCGGATCGCCGGCGGCGGGGGCGGCGGCGCGGACTGACGCAGGGATCGCGTCGGCGGAAGATTTCGGCCCCTTCGGAACGACGCCGCGGGCATGACCGACGCCGCCCGATGCCACCCCGATCACCCTGAACCGCTCAGCCGTGCCCGCCGCGCGCCGGCTTGCCCGTTGGAACCCACGACCCCATCACAAACGCCTGTGCAGGGCCCGCGGCCGTACCGGCGCGAACGGTGGTCGCGAGGTGGCATGATCGCCTGCACAACTGTCTTTTAATTGGTTCAAACTGTCCGTTGCCGGCTCCTTCGGTTCCACCGTCGGCCACCGGACCCTCGCCGCTCCCGGAGTCCGCAATGCCCGCGTTCCTGATCGATTTCCTCGCCGGTGGCCTGATCCAGGCCAGCTTCTGGGAACTGGCCGTCTATTTCCTGGTGGTGACCCAGCTGACGATCATGTCGGTGACCTTGTACCTGCACCGCTCGATGGCGCACCGCTCGGTCGATTTCCATCCGGCGCTGGCGCACGTGTTCCGGTTCTGGACCTGGCTGACCACCTCGATGATCACCAAGGAGTGGGCGGCGATCCATCGCAAGCACCACGCCAAGTGCGAGACCGAGGAAGACCCGCACAGCCCGCAGTTCAAGGGCATCGACACGGTGATGTGGCGCGGCGTGGAGCTGTACCGCGAAGCGCGCGCCGAGCGCGACGACATCGAGAAGTACGGCAAGGGCTGCCCGGACGACTGGATCGAACGCAAGCTCTACACCCCGCACGCGACGATGGGCCCGGTGCTGCTGCTGGCGCTGAGCTTCGTCTTGTTCGGCGCGGCCGGCGTGGCGATCTGGGCGCTGCAGATGCTGTGGATTCCGTTCTGGGCCGCCGGCGTGGTCAACGGCCTGGGCCACTGGTGGGGCTATCGCAATTTCGAGACCACCGACACCGCGACCAACCTGACCCCGTGGGGCTTCTGGATCGGCGGCGAAGAACTGCACAACAACCACCACGCGTTCCCTAGCTCGGCCAAGTTCGCATTGCGCAAGTGGGAGTTCGACATCGGCTGGACGGTGATCCGCGGCCTGAGCGCGCTGCGCTTGGCCAAGGTGCTGCGCGTGGCGCCATCGCTGGACGTGCGCCCGAACATCGCCATGCCCGACGGCGAAACCTTGAAGGCGCTGCTGGCGATCCGCTTCCAGGCCATGACCGACTACTACCGCAACGTCACCCTGCCGGCGTTGCGCGAGGAAGCCGGCAACGCGGGCGACCGCATGCGTTCGCTGCCGCGCCGCCTGCGCAAGGGCCTGGCCGACGGCGGCCGCTGGCTCGACGGCGACGCGCGCGCGCGTCTGCAGCACTGGATCGACGAGCGTCCGCGCATGGCCACCGTGGCCGATTTCCGCCAGCGCCTGGCGCAGGTGCTCGACGACCGTTCGCACGACGCCCAGGCCACCTTGGCGCGCTTGCACGCGTGGTGCGTGGAAGCCGAGGCCAGCGGCATCCAGGCGCTGCAGCAGTTCTCGGCGCGGCTCAAGGGCTATGCGCTGGCGCCGGCGCGTCACTGAGCGCGGCCACCAGCGGCGAACGAAAACCCGCGCAGCGATGCGCGGGTTTTTTATTGCGCGCGATCGCGATGCCGCGGGCGGATGCGAGCGTCTGGACGATCGATCGTCGCACCCACTTGCCCGCATCGCGCTACGGCCTCACCCTTCGCCGCAGGTCTTCCACGGTCCCGCGTTCATGCCGTATCGCCCGCTCGTCTTCGTCCTGTGCCTGTTGCCCGCCGCGGTCGCGGCCCAAGCTACGGGTCCGGTCACGTCCACCGGCGACTACCTCTCGCGCATGGACGCCGACGGCGACGGCAAGATTTCGCTGATCGAGTACCAGGACTGGCTGAGCTACGCCTTCGACGCGATGGACGCCAATCACGACGGCGTGCTCGATGCGCAGGAGCAGCCGTCCGGCAGGCGCGGTCATCTCGCGCTGACCCGCGAGCAGCATCGCATGACCCTGGCCGAACGCTTCGGCAAGCAGGATCGCAACCACGACGGCTGGCTCGACGCGCGCGAACTGGCTTCGCCGCCGCAATGACCGCGGCCGCATCGCGCGCGTTTCGCATTGCCATGGTGATGCGCGCGAAGCGATCAAGCCGGCCTGTTTCTCCGTACCCGGTCGCAATGCCCGGATCGCGCAATTGCCGCGTTCGTGCATCGCGTGGTACCTAGTCGGGATGGAATACGCACTGCCCCGCGGCGAACTCGACACCTTGTTCGCCGGCCCCCAATCCGTCAGCTGCGAACAACGCCGCGAACTGATCGATGCGATCGTCGAGCAACTGCGCGAGCAGCACGGCGAGCGCCTGCTCGCGGTCGCGCTGTACGGTTCGACCGCCCGCGACGACGACGGCCCGTACTCGGACGTGGAACTGTGGGCGGTGCTCGACGACGGCGCGTTCGGCATCGATTTCGATCAATCGCTGGAATGGGTGCACGGCCGCGGCAAGGCCGAGGTCAATCTGTACTCGCGCACCGCGGTCGAGGACCACGCGCGCAGTGTCGAGGAGGACTGGGCGCTCAGCCACGGCCAGTTCGTGCATGCGCGCGCGCTGTGGATCGCGCCCGATCACGGCACCCTGGTCGAAACCCTGCGCGCGCTCGCCGCGCATCCCGAGGACGACGCGGTCAATCGCGCGCTGTCCGAACTCGTGGTCGGCGAGCTGTACGAACTGATCGGCAAGCTGCGCAACCGGTTCGCGCGCAAGCCGCTGACCCTGCTGGCCGCCGAATTCGCCCAGCATCTGGCCTGCCTGATCGGCCTGGCCGAACGGCACGTGTTCGTGTCGGCCGGCACGATGTTCGACGAAGCCGCCGACCTGCCCGGCCCGGACGGCGCGGCGGCCCTGTTCAAGCGGATCGATCGAGGCGACCTGAGCGACGATGTCGCGGTGAGCGCGGCGATCGAGCGGGCCTGGGCCGGGATCGAAGCCTGGGCCGGCGAGGTGTCGCTCGACGATGCGCTGCGTCGCCGTTGCGTGGCCGGGCTGCGTTGACCGACTGATCCGGATGGACGCGGCGACGGTCGTGCCGGCCCGGTCCAGCGGCCACGGCGCGATGCGGGCGAGGTCTAGTCTGGCGGCAACTGCGGATACTCAGGCGGCCCGGCATCGGCCTGCTTCACGAACTCGAGCACGCGCCAGCGCGCGATCACCTGGTTGCCGCGGAAGAACGGTCTGGGGTCGTCGAGGCGGGCGAGACTGGCGCTGGATTGGCGCGCGAACCATTCCACGAACGCGCCGCGTTCCTCGAACACCCGCAGCGCCGGCTCATCGGGCCGGCCGTCGTAGATTTCCGCGTAGCAAAACCGTCCTTCCCGCCAGTACAGGCCCATGCCGCAGTAATCGCGATGGCCATACGCCAGCACCCAACCGGTTTGCAGGCCGTCGGCGACACGCTCGGCCAGATCGCGACCGAACGGCTCGACATCGGCGGCGAGCTCTTCTTGCCGTTCGAGCCTGAACACTTCTTCCGGCAAGGGCGGTCTGGTCATGGACACCTCGTGCGTGCGGGGGCGGCCGGATGGATGCTTGCAACGGGGCCGGCCGCTGTCAACGCGGCGAGGCCGAGCGTGTAGTGTGCGAGCCAGATTCCCGCACAACGGCGCGCCCACCCCATGCGGCTCCGACTACACCCTTGGCTCAGCGAGGCCCGCATCGCCGCCGCGCGCGGCGGCGGCTGGCGGCGCAATCGCGGCGCGATCGGCTTGTTGGCGTTGTCGATCCTGCTGCCGCTGGGCCTGCGCCTGTCCGCCAGCGAAGCGGCGATGTTGCCGGCCGCGGTGCCGCGCCTGATCGCGCAGCTGCCGTTGCCGTTCGCGCTGCTCGCGCTCGCCGTGGCCTATGCGCTCGCGCGCGGCCGCCTGATCGCGCTGGACGAGCGGCTGCGCCACGGTTGGTGGGCGGCCGCGCCGATCGCTCCGGCCGCCACCACGCGCACTTTGATCGTGCTCGCGTTCGCCGCGACCGTGCTGGCGATGCTGATCGCCGCCGCGGTGCTGATCGCGTTCGGCGGCGAGGCCGCGCAGGTGCGCGGCGCGTGCTGGATCGTCGCCGGCGGTCTCGGTCTCGGCGCGTCGTTCGGCTTGATTTCGGCCTTGCGCCATCGCCGCCATCCGCGGCATCGCCTGCGCGAAGGCGCGCGTCAGCCGTTGTTCGGCCTGCGCTGGCTCGACGACGCGCGCTTGCCGCATCTGAGCGACTGGCAACGCCGCGACGCGCTGCTGCGCTGGCGCCGCGGCGGGCATGCGTGGATGGTCGGCGCGGTGCTGGCGGCGTTGCCGAGTTCGACCGCGATCGCCGCCGGCCTGGGCGTGTTGCTGATCGCCGTCGCGATCGCCTGGTTCAGCCTGGTCGTGCAGAGCTGCGTCGCCGCGACCGTCGCCGCCGACCGCTTGCTCGCCAGCACGCCGCGCGCGCCGCGGGCCTTCGCCCGCGCGGCCTGGCGCTATCCCGCGTTCGCCTTCGTCTGCGCGACGGCGCTGATGCTGCTCGGCGGCGCGCTGCTGTCGCTGAGCTGGCGCGCCGCGCCGGTATTGCTGGCGATCGTGCTGGTGTTGTCGCTGCCGGCGCTGTCCGGCCTGGGTCGCGTCCATCGCCCGGCGTCGCCGCGATGAACTTCGTTCTCGAACTCGACAACCTGCAGCATCGCTACGACGAACACGCCGTGCTGCACGGTATCGACCTGCGCCTGCGCGGCGGCGAATTCGTCGCCCTGATCGGGCCGAACGGTTCGGGCAAGACCACCTTGCTGCATTGCCTGGCCGGCATCCAGCGGCCGAGCGCCGGCCGCGTGCTGATCGGCGGCCACGACATCGTGCGCGAGCCGCTGGCCGCGCGTCGGCAACTCGGCTTCGCCGTCGATCCGGCGCGCTTGCCGCCGTTGTTGAGCGGACGCGAATGCCTGCGGCTGTTCGCCGGCGCGCGCGGCGCGAGCGAGATTCCCGCGGCCACGTTGGCCCTGGCCGAGACCCTGGGTTGCGCCGCGATGCTCGATCGCCGCATCGGCCAATACTCGCTGGGCACGCGGCAGAAACTCGCGATCCTGCTGGGGCTGCTCGGCGAACCGCCGTTGCTGGTGCTGGACGAACCGCTCAACGGGCTCGACCCGCTGAGCGCGTATGCGCTCAAGCATCACCTGCAACGGCTCGCGGCCGAGCGCGGCACCGCGGTGTTGCTGGCGACCCATTCGCTGGATGTGGCCGAGCGTTTCATCAATCGCGCGTTGCTGTTGATGGACGGGCGATTGCGTCGCGAATGGCCGAGCGATGAGCTCGACGCGATCCGCGCCGATCCGGCGCGGTCGTTGGAGCAGTCGATGGTCGAGGCTTTGGCCGATCCCGATCGGCCGCGTTGATCGAAGTTCGACTGTAGGAGCGGCGCGAGCCGCGACCGCGGACTTGCCGGTTGCGTCGAAGGCGCGATGTCGCGGTCGCGGCTTGCGCCGCTCCTACAGGGGGCTGCCGAGATCGCGATTGCGCTTTTGCTGTTCCCCCCTTTGCAAAAGGGGGGTAGGGGGGATTTGCTTTGGCTTTGGCTTTCGCTGTTGTTTTGATTGATAAAGCCGAAAAGCAAAAGCGAATCCCCCCTGCCTCCCTTTTGCAAAGGGGGAAACAGCAACAGCAACAGCGTCATGCCCGGAGGTTTACCGCGGCGACAAGGCGACAACCCGCGCAACCATCAGCCACACCAGCACCTGCTACCATCCGCCCCGTTCGCAGAAGAGTGGCGCCGGCCCCGCGGCCGATGCCCGCCGAAGGCGCAGGCTCCCATAATCGCTCAGGCTCGGCCGTTCGGCCGAAACACTGCGGACACCATCGCCGATCTGGAGAGAGGCCGCCACGCGGCCCACCGAAGGGGCAAGCGGGCCGACGCGCATGCGCCGGACCGCCCAAACTCTCAGGTAAAAGGACAGCGGGAGCGGCGCCGTGGCCTTCGTCGTCCGACGATGCCGCGCAAATCCATGAGTGCATGCGCGCTGCGCGGCCCGCCGCCGCGCGGCATCGCTTCGCGCGCGTCGCCACGGTCGGCGGTCGCATGCGGGGCATCGCATCGCGCGTGGCGTTTGCGCCGCATGGCCACGGTTCTCCCGCATCGTCCGACGGAGCACCGCCATGTTGTTGCAGATCATCTACCTCATCGCCATCAGCGCCGAAGCCATGACCGGCGCGCTGTCCGCCGGGCGGCGGCGCATGGACTTGTTCGGCGTGGTCATCATCGCCTGCGTCACCGCGCTCGGCGGCGGCTCGCTGCGCGACATCGTGCTCGGCCACTACCCGCTGGGCTGGGTGCGCCATCCCGAGTACCTGGGCTATACCATCGGCGCGGCGATCGCGGCGACGTTCCTGGCCAAGAAACTGCATTACCTGCGCCGCACCTTCCTGTGGCTGGACGCGCTCGGCCTGATCGCGTTCACCCTGATCGGCTGCGCGGTGGCGCGCGAAGCCGGCCATCAGCCCGCGATCGTGGTGATCGCCGGCATGCTGACCGGCGCGTTCGGCGGCGTGCTGCGCGATGTGCTGTGCAACGAGATCCCGCTGGTGTTCCAGCGCGAGTTGTACGCGGTCATCTCGCTGCTGACCGGCGTGGCCTATCTGCTGCTGTCGCGCCTCGGCGTGGCCGAGAACCTGAGCGTGCTGCTATGCCTCGGCGGCGGTTTCGCGCTGCGCCTGCTGGCGATCCGCTATGAGTGGGAAATGCCGAAGTTCGTTTATCAGTGATCGCGGCGGCGGCATGATCCGAACGCGAACGACGAGCCTGCACGATGCGGCGGCGATCGGATCGATCCAGGCGCTCACGCGCGACCCCGCGTCGGCTAACTCAATTGCGCCTCAATCGGATGCGGCGTCATTCGCCTGGATCAATCCGCAAGCACCTGCGCGACCCGTTCGCGCAACAGCGGCACCAGTTCGCGTTCGAACCAGGCATTGCGCTTGAGCCACAGATTGTTGCGCGGGCTCGGATGCGGCAGCGCGATCACGGTGGGCCAGGTGTCGCGCCATGCCAGCACGGCCTGGGTCAGCGAGGCGCCCGCATCGGGCAGGTGATAGGCCTGCGCGTATTGGCCCACGACCAGGGTCAGCTGCAGATGATTCAAGCGCGACATCAGCCGCGCCCGCCAGGTCGGCGCGCATTCCGGCCGCGGCGGCAGATCGCCGGCGCGGCCGGTGCCGGGAAAGCAGAACCCCATCGGCAGGATCGCGACCCGATCGGCGTCGTAGAACTGCTCGCGCGACAGCCCCAGCCACGCGCGCAGCCGTTCGCCGCTGGCATCGTCGAACGGAATGCCGCTTTCGTGGACCTTGCGTCCCGGCGCCTGCCCGGCGATCAGGATCCGCGCGCTCGCGCCGACCTGCACCACCGGCCGCGGCCCGTGCGGCAGATGCGCTTCGCAACGGGTGCAGGCGCGCACCTCGTCCAGCAGGGTCGGCAGGGAGGACATGGCGCGATGCTAGGCCTTGCCGGGGCCGGCGTCGATGCGCGGCGTTCAGGTCGCGCGACCGGCCGTCAGGTCCGGGATTCGGTCGAAGCCCTCGGGCGTGGGGCCGACGCAATACGCAAACAACAACGCCGGCTTTCGCCGGCGTTGTCGCTTCGTGCATGCCGCAAGTCTCAGGCGATCACAAGGTGATATCGCGATCCTTGGTTTCCGGCAGGAACAGCGCGCCGATCACCACGGTCATCGACGCGACGATGATCGGATACCACAGGCCGCTGTAGATATCGCCGGTGGCGGCGACGATGGCGAAGGCGGTGAACGGCAGGAAGCCGCCGAACCAGCCGTTACCGATGTGGTACGGCAGCGACATCGAGGTGTAGCGGATACGGGTCGGGAACAGTTCGACCAGCCATGCCGCGATCGGGCCGTAGACCATGGTCACCAACAGCACCAGGAAGGTCAGCAGCGCGATCACCATCGGCTTGTTGATCTGCGCCGGGTCGGCCTTGGCCGGGTAGCCGGCGGTGGTCAATGCCGCGCTGAGTTCCTTGCCGAACGCTTCGGACTGCGCCTTGAACGCCGCGCTGTCGAGCGCTTCGCCCTCGAAGCTGTTCAAGCTCGCGCCGCCGATGCTGACCGTCGCCAGACTGCCGGCCGGACCGGCCGCGTTGACGTAGGGGATGCCCTTCTTGGCCAGCGCCGACTTGATCACGTCGCACGACTGCTTGAACGCGGCCTTGCCGACCGGATCGAACTGGAACGCGCAACGGTCCGGATCGGCGGTGACGGTGACCGGCGAGGCGGCGACCGCGGCTTCCAGCGCCGGATTGACGTTGTGGGTGAGCGCCTTGAACACCGGGAAGTAGGTGAACACCGCGATCAGGCAGCCGGCCAGCACGATCTTCTTGCGGCCGATCTTGTCCGACAGCCAGCCGAACAGGATGAAGCCGCCGGTGGCCAGCGCGAGCGCGATGGCGATCAGGATGTCGGCCTGGTTCGGGTCCATGCCGAGAGTCTTGGTCAGGAAGAACAGCGAGTAGAACTGGCCGCCGTACCACACCACCGCCTGGCCCGCGGTCGCGCCGAGCAGGGCGAGCAACGCGATCTTGCCGTTCCGGGAGAAGAAGCTCTCGGTGATCGGCGCCTTGGAGGTCTTGCCTTCGGCCTTCATCTGCTGGAACAGCGGCGATTCGGCCAACTGCATGCGGATCCACACCGACACGCCGAGCAGGATCACCGAGAACCAGAACGGGATGCGCCAGCCCCAGGCTTCGAAGTCGTCCTTGCCCAGCCAGTTGCGGCAGGCCCAGATCACCAGCAGCGACAGGAACAGGCCGATGGTCGCGGTGGTCTGGATGAAGCTCGTATACAGACCGCGCTTGCCGTTGGGCGCGTGCTCGGCGACATAGGTCGCCGCGCCGCCGTACTCGCCGCCGAGCGCGAGGCCCTGCGCCAGCCGCAGCACAATCAGGATCACCGGCGCGGCGATGCCCATGGTCGCGTAGCTGGGCAGGATGCCGACCAGGAACGTCGACAGGCCCATCAGCACGATGGTGACGAGGAAGGTGTACTTGCGTCCGATCATGTCGCCGAGCCGGCCGAACACCAGCGCGCCGAACGGACGCACCGCGAAGCCGGCGGCGAACGCGAGCAGGGCGAAGATGAACTGGCTGGTCTCGTTGAGGCCGCCGAAGAACTGCTTGCCGATGATGACCGCGAGCGAGCCGTACAGGTAGAAGTCGTACCACTCGAACACGGTGCCGAGGCTTGAGGCGAAAATGACTTTCTTATGACCCTTGGTCAGCGGCGCGGTGGACGGCGGCGCGTTTGCGGCGGTGCTGGACATATCTGTTCCCCCGAACAGTGAGTAGGAGCGGGCCGGAGCCCGCCGGGGTTTTACGTTTCAGAAAAGCTGTACGACAACGGGCCGCGAATCCTTCCTGCCGTCATTCGCGAAGGCGGGAATCCAGAGACTTCAGAGTCGTGCCTGGATGAAGCGCTGGATATTCGGCTCCGCCGAAGCAAAGCGGAGCCCGCCTTCGCGGGAATGACGGTAGGTAGAGGCGTCGCGGCCCGAACTGCGCATTCAGAAGCTGTACTTCACATGCGTCTGCAACCGATTGATCTCGCCCTTATCGCCGGTCTCGATCTCGCGTTGGCCCCAGATGTATTCCGCGCCCACGTCGAGCTTCGGAATCGGGGTGTAGATCAGGTTGATATGCGCCGATTGCGCCGAGTGGGTGATGCCGGTACCGGTCAACGCGGTGTCCTGGTCGTACTGCGCGCGCGAATAGAACAGGTTGCCGCGCAGCTTCGGGGTGAACACATGACGCCAGCCGACGAAGCCCGAGATCACGTCGATGTTGTCCAGATCGCCGTTCGCGTCGAGCACCGCGTCGTTGTTGAGCGCCAGGCCGACATAGCGGCCGATGCCGCTGCCGGCGGTGACCATGTAACGCAGGTCGTCCTTGGCGCCGAGGTTCCACTTGCCCGAAACGCTGACGCCGTAACCGGTGTTGCTGTCGTTGATCTTGCCGGTCTGGTACTTCAACTGCCGCGCCAATGCGCCGACGCTGAAATGGCCCCAGTCGCCCTTGGCCGTGTAGCGCGCGGTGACGTCCGGGACCGCGCCGTCGTCGCCTTGAACCTGGGCCATGTTGCCGCGGAACGGCGTGTACACCGTCTCCGGGTTTTCGATCGAGAACGACCACGGCCCGCTGGTGTAGCGCAACTGCGCCTGGCGCACGAACACCGTGCCTTCGGTCGGGCCGAGGAAGTCGACCGTGTCCGGCAGCGCCGCGGTGTCCTGGAAGTTCGACCAGGTCTGGCCGGCCAGCCACTTGTTCCAGCTCACATAGGCTTGGCGCAAGGTCAGCGCATAGGTGTTGGTGGCGATCTCGTTGCCGGTGAACGCGGTGGTGCCGCCGCCGAACAGATCGAATTCGAGATAGCCCTTGAGCTTGTCGCCGCTTTCCAGGTCGGTGTCGGTGGCGAACCAGAAGCGCGAGAAGTTCGCGCCCATGTCGGTGTCGGCGCTGCCCTCGCGGTTGCCGCCGCCGCCGACCGGAATCGCCTTGGGCACGTAGAACAAGCGGCCGACCGAACCGTCGGCGATGTCGCCGTCGTTGGTCGAGGTGACCGAGGCGTCGAGCTTGATGAAGCCGCCGTAGCTGAAACGCGTGCCGGGATTCGCGCCCGGATTGATCGGCGCGGTCTGCAGGCTCGGCTTGCCCGGCGTGGCGACCGCGGCGACCGGCGCGCTGGCTTGCGCGGCCTTGACCTCGGTGACCTGGGTCTGGACCTGCTGCTGTTGCGACACCAGTTGCTGGACCATGCGTTCCAGATCGGCGACGCGTGCTTCGAGTTCCTTTTCCTTCGCGGTCTGGGCGAAGGCCAGCCCGGGCAGGGCCAGTGCGACCAGCAAGGCCGCGGCCAGCGGCCGCCGTCGGATCGTTGCGCGCGGCGCGGCGTTGCGTGTCATCACGCGAGTGACAGTCATGATTCCCCTCCCGAAGAATGCCGCCCGAACGGTGCGGCCGCGGCCAGCCTGCGCGCGCCCCGAGTGGGTCACCATTCGCCATTGGTCGTAAAAAGCGCACCTGTATGCGGGGTTTACGACCAAGGTCTATGGGGCTGGGAATCGGGAATGGGGAATCGGGAATCGGCAAAGCGGGTCGGCCTGCTCCGATTCCCGATCTGCATCCCTGGCCTTTGGACGAACGTCTATCGAGTCGGGAATCGGGAATGGGGAATCGGGAGTCGGCAAAGCGGGTCGGCCTGCTCCGATTCCCGATTCCCGATTCCCCATTCCCGGCCTTTTAGACCAAGGTCTAAAGCGGTGGTTCTGCGATGCGTTGTGCATTGCGGCACACTGGATGGCCAAGACCTACAGTTCGCAGATCGAGCATCGGCACGGCATCATCGTGTTCTAAGCTTTTTCGATTCCCGATTCCCGATTCCCGATTCCCGATTCCCGATTCCCGATTCCCGATTCCCGGCCTTCCGCAGGAGCCCGCAATGAGTCACCCCGCCAGCGTCTATCCCGTCGACGAGGACTTCGCCGCCCAGTCGCGTTATCGGCGCGAGGATTACCAACGCCTGTACGCCGAATCGGTCAGCGATCCCGAAGCGTTCTGGGGCCGCGTCGCGCAGCGGCTGGAGTGGTTCAAGGCGCCGACCAAGATCAAGAACGTCAGCTACGACCTGCGCGATTTCCGCATCAAGTGGTACGAGGACGGCGAGCTCAACGCCAGCGTCAATTGCCTGGACCGGCACCTGGCCACGCGCGGCGACAAGACCGCGCTGTTGTTCGAGCACGACGATCCGAACCTGCCGGCCGAGCCGATCAGTTACCGCGAGCTGCATGCGCGCGTATGCCGGCTGGCCAATGCGCTGCGCAACCTCGGGGTCAAGAAGGGCGACCGCATCACCATCTATCTGCCGATGATTCCCGAAGCGGTGGTCGCGATGCTGGCGTGCGCACGGGTCGGCGCGATCCATTCGGTGGTGTTCGGTGGGTTCGCGCCGAATTCGATCGCCGACCGCATCGCCGACTGCACCAGCAAACTGGTCATCACCGCCGATGAAGGCCTGCGTGGCGGCAAGAAGATCGCGCTCAAGGCCAACGTCGATGCGGCGCTGAAACTGCCGGGCACCAACTCGGTCGAAACCGTGCTGGTGGTGCGTCACACCGGCGCCGCGGTCGACATGCAGATGCCGCGCGACCGCTGGTACGACGCGGTGATCGAAGGCCAGCCCGACACCTGCGAACCCGAGCGCATGAACGCGGAAGACCCGTTGTTCATCCTCTACACCTCCGGCAGCACCGGCAAGCCGAAGGGCGTGCTGCACACCACCGGCGGCTATCTGACCTACGCCGCGTTCACCCACGAAGCGGTGTTCGACCTGCGCGAGGACGACATCTACTGGTGCACCGCCGACGTCGGCTGGGTCACCGGTCACAGCTACATCGTCTACGGCCCGCTCGCCAACGGCGCGACCGCGCTGGTGTTCGAAGGCGTGCCGAACTATCCGGACGTGTCGCGGTTCTGGAACGTGATCGACAAGCATCAAGTGACGATCTTCTACACCGCGCCGACCGCGATCCGCGCGCTGATGCGCGACGGCGACGAACCGGTCAAGAAGACTTCGCGTTCGTCGCTGCGCCTGCTCGGCACGGTCGGCGAGCCGATCAATCCCGAAGCCTGGCGCTGGTATTACGAGGTGGTCGGCGATTCGCGTTGCCCGATCGTCGACACCTGGTGGCAGACCGAGACCGGCGGCATCCTGATCAGCCCGCTCGCGGGCGCGATCGACCTCAAGCCCGGTTCGGCGACCCAGCCGTTCTTCGGCGTGCAGCCGGCCTTGGTCGACGCCAACGGCGGCGAGCTCGAAGGCGAGGCCGAGGGCAATCTGGTGCTGAAGGATTCCTGGCCGGGGCAGATGCGCACGGTCTATGGCGATCATCCGCGTTTCATCGAAACGTATTTCCGCACCTACCCGGGCACCTATTTCACCGGCGACGGCTGCCGTCGCGACGCCGACGGGTATTACTGGATCACCGGCCGCGTCGACGACGTGATCAACGTCAGCGGCCATCGCATCGGCACCGCCGAGGTCGAGAGCGCGCTGGTCTCGCACCCGAAGGTGGCCGAAGCGGCGGTGGTCGGGTTCCCGCACGACCTCAAGGGCCAGGGCATCTACGCCTACGTGACCCTGATCGCCGGCGAAGCGCCGGGCGAAGAGCTGCGTAAGGAACTGGTCGCCTGGGTACGCAAGGAAATCGGCCCGATCGCCACGCCCGACCACCTGCAGTGGGCGCCGGGCCTGCCGAAGACCCGCTCGGGCAAGATCATGCGCCGCATCCTGCGCAAGATCGCCGAGAACGCGCCGGATCAGTTGGGCGATACCAGCACGCTGGCGGATCCGTCGGTGGTGGATAGTCTGGTTAATGAGCGGCTTGGGAAGTGAGGTCGCTTGGCGGCGGGTAGGAAAAGCCAATTTGAAGTGAGGCTGCGGCGGAACGGGCAGGAAAAGCGAATCCCCCCTGGCCCCCCTTTTCCAAAGGGGGGAACCCGGTAGGTCGCTTTATCGCCGCTGATCGTTGGCCGTGATCCGCAACTGCCTCACCCGCGCCACAGGCCATCGACACGATCCCGGCCGCAGTTGCCGTTGCTTTTCCCCCCTTTGGAAAAGGGGGGCAGGGGGGATTCGCTTTCAGTTCCGAACTCGCAGCGAAGCCACCCGAAAAATTTCCTCCATCACCGCGGCCGTCTCATTCAAGACCTGCAGATTGTCAAAGCGCAGCACCAACAACCCGAGCGAATTCAGCGCGTGGGTCCGCGCCGCATCCGCGGCACGCCCTTCCTCGCTGAGATGCTGCGAACCGTCCACCTCGACCACCAGCCGCGCGGCCGGCGCATAAAAATCGGCGATATACCCCAGTAGGGGTTTCTGCCTATAAAACCGCAACCCGCACACTTGGCGGCCGCGCAACCGATACCAAAGCCGCTGTTCGGCCCGACTGGCGACACAGCGCAACCTGCGCGAAGGATTTCTGAGACGGCGTTCATACGGCAGCATGCGCACATTTCACCTGCCTTCACCCATCGTCCAATAGCGGGCCATACCCCTGCTGGTCGTAAGATTCCCCTTACAGCAAGTCCGGCCCACGCATGACGTCCGCCGCCGCAACACCCGCCGCAACGCAGTACCCGAGGTACCCCATGCCGACCCTGCTGATCGCCGACGACCACCCGCTGTTCCGCGAAGCCCTGCGCGGCGCGGTCGCGCGGGTGCTGCCGGACGCGGCCCTGCGCGAAGCCGACAGCGTCGACGCGCTGTACGCCCTGGTCGAGGCCGAATCCGACGCCGACCTGCTGCTGCTCGATCTCAACATGCCCGGCGCGCAAGGCTTCAGCGCGCTGGTGCACCTGCGCGCGCTGCATCCGCAGTTGCCGATCGTGGTGGTGTCCGCGCGCGAGGAACCGGCGACGATGCGCCGCGCGCTCGATCATGGCGCGGTCGGCTTCATTCCCAAGTCCGCCGATGCGGTGACCCTGGGCGAGGCCCTGACCACGGTGCTCGACGGCGATCGCTGGGCGCCGGCCGCCGCGTTCGCCGCGCCGGCCGCCAATGCCGAGGAACACGACGCCGCGCAGCGCCTGCGCGACCTCACCCCGCAACAGTTCCGGGTGCTGCAGATGCTCGGCTCGGGCCTGTTGAACAAGCAGATCGGCTACGAACTGGGCGTGTCGGAAGCGACGGTCAAGGCCCACGTCACCGCGATCCTGCGCAAGCTCGGCGCCAACAACCGCACCCAGGCGGTATTGATCGCCGGCCGCCTGGCGCTGGATCCGGGGGCGATCGTGCCGCCGCCGGAAGAAGCCGACTGAGGCAACAGATCGCGCACGGTGCGCCCTCGTGGATGCAGGCGGCGACAATGATGGTGTTCGCAAACGGCGTGCATCTCGGCGTCGATTGCGGCATGCGGGAGCCGCACCTCGCCTGCGTGCGGCAGGGCAATGCGTGAACGCGTAACGCGAACGAAGCCCGGTTGTGGGACGTCGATACCCTTAGTGTCTGCTTACTGGCGGCAACGGCGTCGGACAGTTCTTCGCTCAGCGAGTCGATCGGAACGAAACGGTAGCTAAGATCGGATTCGTTGCCGTTCATCAGTGAGCGGACATGAAGTCGATGCGGTCGAGCCCCAGCTTGCGGGCGCATTCGACCGAGCCGCTTTTCGCCCGCACGGTGAATTCGATGCGGCCCGACTCGATGGTGTAAGCGCGCGCCGCGGATCGCGGTCTCGGCCGCGGTGCGCTGGCGCCGCGCGGGTCGGTCGTGCGTTGAGCGAATCAACGGCGACCGATCAATTCCGACAACTGGCGGGCGCGTCGTCGGAGAGTTGCTCGCTCGGCGCGCCGATCGCAATGAAGCGATAGCTGTGATCGGATTCATGGCCGTTCATCAGTGAGCGGACATGCAGATCGATCCGATCCGGTCCGAGCGTGCCGGCGTACTCGACCGCGCCGCGTTTCGCGTGCGCGGTGAATTGGATCCGGCCCGACTGAATCGTATACGGGCCGCGCGGCAGGCCGACGCAGCTGCGGTTGAACCAGTCGTTCAATGCTTCGGACGACTCGGGCGCGGTCACGGTGATCGCGGTGCCGTCCGGGTACAGCCGCAGATAGAAAAAATAATCGGCGTAGGCGGCCTGATAGACGCCGTCGAAACGGATCAGCCCGGCCTTGGCGGCTTCGGCGCGCTGGGCGTTTTGCCGGTCGTCGTGCTTCGCGACCTTATGCGCGACGTGCTGCGCGGGCGCCGACGGATTCGCGCTGCCGAGCAGCAGCGGCGCGGCGGCGAGGGCCAGCAGGACGAGCCAGTTGTTTCGCATCAGGGTTGTTCCGGTAACGGTGGGGCTACAAGCGACCGGTCGAAGCCGGGGCGGTGCGCATCGCGAGCTGTCCGCGGTTTTTGAGATGTCCGGTTTCTACTCTATCCGAACGGCCTGCATCGCCTGCGCATACGCGCGATCGATCTGCATGCGGCGGCGCTGCGCCTGTGCGCGCGCTTCCGCGCTCAGGTGCGCGATGCGTTCGGGCAGGTGTTCGGCGCGCTTGCTCTGGTGTGCGGCGTCGATGGTCGCGCGGTCGGCGTTGGCGGGCACGCCGAGCACTTCGTGCCACGGCTTGTCGCCATCGGCCGACGTCGACGATGCAGGGTCGCGACCGCTCAACAACGGCCACACCACCGCGACCAGCCAATACCCCAGCGCCACGCCGCCGACGATCACCAGCACTTCGGTCGAGGTCATCGCAATTGCTCCAGTCGTTGTTTCGCGCCCAGCAGGCGCGCGTCGCCGCCATGGAAATCGATCGCCATGTCGGCGCGCTCGGCGATGGCGTCGGCCAACTGCCGACGCTCGCTCGCGGGCAGCAAACGCCGCGCCGCATCGATGGCGTTGCCGTGCAGGCCGCGCCGCGCACACAGCCGGCGCACGACGTTGAGCGCATGCGGCGGGCAGCACAGCAGTTCGAACGACAGCGACAAGGCCTGTCGTCCGCTCAACTCCAGCACGCGCCGGTAACGCCAGATGCGCAGGCCCATGACCAACACGGTGGCGTAGATCGATACCGCGAGCGCGAGCATCGCCAGCGGATGCGGAAACCGCCACAGCAGCAGCGGCAGCGCGACCAGCAGCAAGATCCACAGCAGCCGGCAGGCCGCGCCGAAGCCGTAAAGCGCCTGGACGAAATGATCCAGCCCGGCCCAATGCTCGGCGGGCGTTTGCGCCGGCTCGCCGAGCCAGCCGCAGCGCCACAGCGGCGCCGCGGGCCGCAGCGGATCGGGCAGATACAGATAGCGTCCGCGCCACTGCGTGTTCGAACCGGTCGACGCGCGCCAATGATCGCCGTGCCGCACCACGACGATTTCGTCGTAGTGCAGCAGCATCAGCGCGTCGAGCAGATAGAACCCGACCACGCCGAGCACCAGCAACAGCTCGACCGGCGCGAGGCTCATTCCTGCGTGTCGTCCTTCGGCTTGTCCTTGTTGCGGCCGAACAGCTTGCCGATCGCGGTACCAACGGCGACGAAGCCGACCAGCACCAGCTTCCACGCCTTGACCAGGAACAGGCCGATCGCGGCGAACACGCCCTTCTTGCTCGCCACCGCGGCCGCGCCGCCGGTGATCAGCGCGGCCAGGCCGAACTCGGCGACGTGATCGCCGGGCTTGAACTCGCTGTACTTCTCGCCGTCGTTGAACGAATAACCCGGCACCAGTTGCTTGAACTGGCCGATCGCGCCGTCGAGGTCGGTCTGGTCGGCGACCAGGATCACCTCGGTGACGCCGTGGCGGCCGAGCAGGCGGGTGTTGTAGTTGGCGAACTTCTCGCTCGAACCTTCGCTCGAGGCCAGCACCGCCCACTCCAGATTGTGGGTGGACTTGTCGTACTGGGGCTTGAAGCTCCAGCCCTCGATCTTCATGGTTTCCCAACCGCGCTTGCGGCGTTCCTCGTTGCCTTCCTCGGTGCCCTCGCGGATCGAGTCGAGGATCGCGTCGGCATCGAGCGACTCTTCGTCCTTCACGTAGCCGATGTCGCTGTAGTGGAAGAACGAAAACCAGTTCATGTCCTTCGGCGCGAGGGTGTACTCGTCAGTGCCGGTGGGCGGGTTGTGCAGGATTTCGTTGAGCTTGCGCGTGCTCGCGGCATCCAGGAACGCGTAACCCTCGGGCACGCGGATGCTGGCCTTGTCGGCGATCTTGCCGTTGGTCGGTCCGACCTGCCAGGCCAGATTGGCCAGCGCTTGCGCGCCGGTGTCCTGGGCGGCGGCGGGCGCGAGAGTACCGACCAGCGCGAGCGCGGTCAGGACGGAAAGCAGGCGCTTCCGCATGAGGTATCCCCTTGTTCGATTCGATGACGTCTGTGATGAGACGCTGGCGGACGTTCCCCACGCCCGGCCCGCTATCGCGTCCTTGGATAGGTGCGGGCCCGGCAAGCTTAGTGTGTCGGGTGTCACGGAAGCAACGGAGTTCTATTGAGTGCGCCGCTGCGAGCGATGGCCCGGACGGCCGCACGAGCGCCGGGTTTCAGGCGCGCGAGTTCGACCTTTGCGCCGCCAGGAACGCCCGCAGCGAGGCCGGCTTGATCGGCTTGGTCAGCACCCGGCACCCGTGTTCGCGCGCGGCATGCTTGAGCGCGTCGCTGCCGTCGCCGGTCAACAGCGCGGCCGGCAGCGCGGCGCCGATGCGTTCGCGCAGCACGTCAATGGTCGCCAGGCCGTCGAGACGGTCGTGCAGGTGGTAGTCGACCAGCGCCACGTCCGGCGATTGATCCAGCAAGCCCAGCGCATCGTCCACGGTCGCCGCCAGCAGCGCGGTCGCGCCCCAGCGGTCGAGCAGGGCGCGCATGCCGTCGAGGATTTCGCGATCGTTGTCGATGCACAGCACGCGCAGCCCGGACAGCGAATCGCCGAGCGTCGGCGAGGCGGTGTCCGGCGGCGGCAGTTCGCGCAGCGGTTCGCCGAGCGGCACCGCGATCGAGAACACGCTGCCGCGGCCGATCTGCGAACGCACCCGCAGCGGATGATCGAGGGTGCGCGAGATGCGCTGGCAGATCGACAGGCCCAGGCCCAGGCCGCGTTCGCCGCCGCTGCCGGGTTGGTCGAAGCGGCGGAACTCGTCGAAGATCTGTTCCAGGTGATGCTCGGGAATGCCCGGGCCGGTGTCCCACACCTGCAATTCGATCTGGCGCGAATGCGGACGCGCGCGCGCCGCCATCAGCACGCCGCCTTCGCGGGTGTAGCGCAGCGCGTTGGCGAGGAAGTTCTGCAAGGCGCGGCGCAACAGCCGGCGGTCGCTGCGGATCGACAGCGGCATCGGCGGCACCCGCACGCGCAGGTGCAGGCCGCGGCCGGCGGCACTGGGCGCGTATTGGGCGGCGAGTTCGCGCAGCAGTTCGCCGGCGTCGAGATCGTCGAGCTCCGGCCGCAGCGCGCCGGCGTCCAGGCGCGAAATGTCGAGCAGGCCGTCGAGCAGATCCTCGGCCGCGCGCAACGAAGCGTCGACGCGTTCGGCCAGGCGCCGTTGTTCGTGGACATCGTCGCTTTCGCGCAGCGCGGTGGTGAACAAGCGCGCGGCGTTGAGCGGTTGCAGCACGTCGTGGCTGACCGCGGCGAGAAAGCGGGTCTTGGACTGCTGCGCCGATTCGGCTTCCTGGGTGCGCTGTTCGACCCGTTGCTCCAGGTTTTCGTTGGCTTCGCGCAGCGCCTGTTCGGCGCGTTTGTAATCGGTGACGTCGCTGTAACTGGTCACGTAGCCGCCGCCGATCAGCGGCCGACCGACCATCTCGATCACCTGGCCGTTGGCGCGCACTCTTTCGAACACGTGCGGCGCGCCCGCGCGCAGATGGGCGAGGCGGCGGCGCACGATTTCGTCGATGCGGGTTTCGTCGAGGCTGTAATCGTCGTGCGGGCCGGGGCCCATCTCGCCGCGCTCGGCGTTCCAGCGGATCAGGTCGCTGACCGGACGGCCGACATAGAGCATGCCGTCGGGGTAATCGAACAACTCCTGATAACGGCGATTCCACGCGACCAGGCGCATCGCCGGATCGACCACGCTGACCCCCTGGCTGATGTTTTCCAGGGTGGTCGACAGTACCTGGCGATTGAAGCGCAGTTCCTGGTTGGCTTCGTCGAGCAGCGCGACCACTTCGCCCAGTTCCATGCCCGAACCGCGCAGCGCGCTGGTCAGGGTCAGGCGCGCGGAGGCCGCGCCGATCGCCGCGGCGAGCAGGCGTTCGGTGAATTGCGCCAGGGCGCGGTCGGCGGGTTGTTCGGGTTGCCATTCGCGGCCTTGCTGGTGCGCGTAATCCTCGAACGCGCGGCGCGCGTGACGCTCGCCGACGATGCGTTCGGCCAGCGCCAGCAGTTCGCCGCCGCGCACGCTGCCGGCCCAGCCGCCCGGACCGAGCGCGGGACGGCGCACATAGGGATCGAGGAACGGCGCGGCCAGCAACTGATCCTGCAGACGCGGACGCTGCCGCACCGAAACGAACAAGAACGCCCCGATGTTCACCAACAGCGACCAGAACGTGCCGTGGGTCAGCGCGTCCCAGCCGACCAGGCCGAACAATTGCTCGGGCCGCAGCCAGGTAATGGCGAGCGGGCCGGTCGCGACCCAGTCGTCGCCGATCCAGCCGCCGCGCGCGAGCGCCGGCAGCAGCAGGGTGTAGGCCCACACCACGGTGCCGGCGAACAGGCCGGTGAACGCGCCGGAGCGGCTCGCGCCGCGCCAGTACAGGCCGCCGATCAGCGCCGGCGCGAACTGCGCGACCGCGGCGAAGGCGAGCAGGCCGTGCTGGGCCAGACCGTTCGCGCCGAGCGAACCGCGGTGATAGGTGTAGGCCATCAACGCGAGCAGCACGATGGTGACCCGGCGCACCCACAGCACTTGACGATCGATGCCGGGGCTTTGATGCGGCGCGCCTTCGTGCAATGCGCCGGTGCGCAGCAGCAACGGCATGACCAGATCGTTGCTGACCATGGTCGACAACGCCACCGACGACACGATGACCATGCCGGTCGCGGCCGAGAAGCCGCCGATGTAGACCATCAGCGCCAGCGCGCGCTGGTCGAACTGCAACGGCAGCGCGAGCACGTAGGTGTCGGGCGATACGCCGCTGCCGCCGAGCAGGGCCTGACCGGTCAAGGTGATCGGCACCACCAGCAGGCTGATCAGGATCAGATAGCCGCCGAACAGCCAGCGCGCCGAACGCAGGTCGTTGGGGTCCTGGCATTCGACCACGGCGACGTGGAACTGACGCGGCAGGCACACGATCGCGGTGAACGCGAGCAGGGTCTGGGTGATGAAGCCGGCCGGCAGGCCCGGTTGCATGACCACGCGCGCGGCCTGTTCGATGCGTTCGGGGTAGCTGCCCAGGCCGGGCAGGTGGATCAGCGCGAACACGCCGATGGCGACGAACGCGACCAGCTTGACCAGCGATTCCAGCGCGACCGCGAGGACCATGCCGTGGTGATGTTCGGTCGCATCGACCTGGCGGGTGCCGAACAGGATCGCGAACACCGCCAGCATCATCGCCACGTAGAACGCCGGGTCGGCGAGCAGGCCGCTGTCGGACGGCACCCCGGCCAGCACTTCCACGCTCATCGCCACCGCCTTGAACTGCAGCGCGACGTAGGGCACCGCGGCGGTCAGCGCGACGGTCGCGACCAACGCGGCCAGGCCCGGCGCGCGGCCGTAGCGCGAGGACAGGAAGTCGGCGATCGAGACGATGCGCTGTTCGCCGGAGATCAGCACCAGGCGTTCGAGAATGCGCCAGCCGAACGCCAGCATCAGCAGCGGGCCGAGGTAGATCGGCAGAAACCCCAGCCCGGTGCGCGCGGCGGTGCCGACCGCGCCGTAGAAGGTCCACGAGGAGCAATACACCGCCAGCGCCAGCGAATAGACCGCGGTGCGCAGCCAGCGCGCGCGCGGCGTGCGTTCGCGCTGGTCGCCGTAGTAGGCGACCGCGAACAGCAGGCCGACGTAACCGGCCGATACCAGCAGCAGGATCCAGCCTGGGATCAAGGGCGCGGATTCGCGAGGACGAGTGGCCTGAAGTGTACGGCCTTGGCGATTGGCTCGGGTTTGGGTGGGGATGCGACTTTGGATGGTGGCGGCCCTCACCCCAACCCCTCTCCCGTACACGGGAGAGGGGCTTCGCTTGTCCCTTCTCCCGCTAGCGGGAGAAGGTGCCCGCAGGGCGGATGAGGGCAGACGAGCCGGCGTCGCGCAGCCGCTTGCTGCCCCGCGCCATCCGCAACAGCCACGCCTGAACATCGCCCACGCCCCGCACAATCGCGCTGAGCGGGCGATCAAGCTTCCGCATCGCCGCGGCGCGGAATCCACTGCGGTCACGGTTTGCCCGGCGGGCATTTGCCAGTGTCGGCCGCGCGTGGAGCCCCTCGGTTCTCGCGCATCAACTCAAACCCACACCTCGGCGCAGCCATCGCCACGCCCGTCGTCGCCGCAGATGCGGCGCGCGGACGCGCGCGCGTTCGTTCGATGGCCGGTCGCCGTCTCGATCCCAGGAGGGAACAGCGAATGAACCATGGACCGTCGAAGTTGTTGCTGCCCGCGCTGCTGACCAGCGCATTGTGTCTCGCGTTGCCGGCCACCGCCGTCGCCCAGACCGAACCGGGCGCGCCCGTGCCGCTGAAGATCGCCGATCAGCGCAGCATCGATCTGCAACTGGGCGAGCAGCCCGGCCGGGTCGGTCGCGCCGGCGTCGACGCCGGCCGCAAGCAGGTCGAGATCCGCACCCCGGATGCGTCGTTCATCAAGGTGCATTTCGATCATTTCTTGCTGCCCGCGGGGGTGACCTTGGAAGTCGCCAGTCCCGACGGCCGCGAGGTCTATCGCTACAGCGCGCAGCAGCTCGATCCGCATACCGTCGCCGCCGATCTCGGCCAGGACGGCAAGACCAGTTTCTCGGCGATGTCGATCTCCGGCCCGGTCGCGGTGCTGCGTCTGGTCGGCACCGCGCGCGAGCCGTGGCGCGCCGAGCATGGGGTGAAGGTGTCGCGTTATCTGGAAGGCTATCCGGAGGAGATGCTGCCGCAGTTGCAGAACGAAGGTCTGCTCGGCACCCAGGTCGGCGGCAAGTCGATCTGCGGCACCGACAACAAGCAGGCCGCGGCCTGTTATGCGACCAGCGACACCCAGGCGTTCAACGGCTCCAAGCCGGTCGCGCGCGCGGTCATGAGCGGCGGCAGCCTGTGCACCGCGTGGCGGGTGAGTTCGAGCAACCGCATGTTCACCAACAACCACTGCATCAGCACCGCCGCGGGCGTGGCCGGCGCGGAGTTCTGGTTCAACTACCAGCGCAGCACCTGCACCGGCGCGCAGGCGACGGTGACCAAGGTCGCGGGCGACCAGATGCTCAAGACCGACACCACGCTGGACTACACGTTGTTCACGGTGAAGAACTTCGCCAACATTTCCAGCTTCGGTTTTCTCGGCCTGGATCCGCGCGCGGCGGTGGCCAACGAAGGCATCTTCATCGCCGGCCATCCCGGTGGGCGGATGAAGGAGCTCAGCGTCGCCGACACCCAGAACAGCGGCGGCAAATGCCGCGTCGATGCGCCGAGCGTGACCGGCAACGCGGCCAACAGCGACGTCGGCTATTACTGCGACACCGAGGGCGGCAGCTCGGGTTCGCCGGTGCTCGCGCGTTCCAGCGGCAAGGTGCTGGCGCTGCATCACTTCGGCGGCTGCTTCAATTCGGGCGCGAAGATTTCGCTGATCTGGCCGCAGGTGTCGACGTATTTCGGGGGAGTGATTCCTTGAGGCCTTGAGGCCCTGATGGCTGTTTTTCGCGACGACAGGCCCGCCGATTGGCGGGCTTGTTGTTTGGGAGCGCGAAAGCAAAGTCGCTGGATCCCCGCGTTCGCGGGGATGACGGCCTTGAGGGGATGTTTGAATTTGTGGTGGTGTTGCTTCGGAAAATGACGAAGCACGAGGAGCGAGGAGCGAGGAGCGAGGAGTGAGGAGTGAGAAGTGAGAAGTGAGAAGTGAGAAGTGAGAAGTGAGAAGAGAGGAGCGAGGAGCGAGGAACGAGAAGAGAGGAGCGAGGAGCGAGGAGCGAGGAGCGAGGAGTGAGGAGTGAGGAGTGAGGAGTGAGGAGTGAGGAGTGAGGGGTGAGGGGTGAGGAGTGGCACGAGGTGCGACGCGAGCATCTTGGCCCCTCCATGCTCGTCATTCCCGCGAACGCGGGAATCCAGCGACTTTCATCGACAGTCCACGGAAGCGTGGGGCGTTTGCTTTTTGTTCTTCACGCATTCGCCGAAAAGCAAATCCCCCGCGCGGTCGTTTCGATTCGACTTCGAACTCGCGACGGGCGCTCGCCCCCTTTTTCAAAGTGGGCATGGGTAACGCGCATGCTCGCAATCGCAATCGCAATCGCAGTCGCAGTCGCAGTCGCGGTCGCAGTTGCAGTTGCAGTTGCAGTTGCTGTTGCCGTTGCCGTTGCTGTTCCCCCCTTTGAAAAAGGGGGGGCAGGGGGGGATTTGCTTTTGCTCTGCGCCTGGCCAAAAGCAAATCCCCCGCGCGATCGTTTCGATTCGACCTCGACCTCGACCTCGACCTCGACCTCGACCTCGCGACGGGCGCGGGCCCCCTTTTTCAAAGTGGGCAGGATTAACGCGCGTGTCCGCTGCGCCATGCAGGTGGCTTCGCATCGATCCTGAGCGCATCGACTCCGGCGGCGTCGACCCTCGGCAAAAAACCTCGCGCAAAAGAAAACCCGCCATGTAGGCGGGTTCGCTTCTGAAGACGCTGGATCTCCGCTTTCGCGGGGATGACGCCTTGGCAAAGCCGTTCGCGCTATGCGCGAACGGGCCAAGACGTCACTTGATCTTGCCTTCCTTGTAAATCACGTGCTTGCGGACGACGGGGTCGTACTTCTTGACCTCCATCTTCGCCGGGGTGTTCTTCTTGTTCTTGTCGGTCGTGTAGAAGTGACCGGTGTTCGCCGTCGAGATCAGGCGGATCTTGTCGCGCTTGGAAGCCATGGTTCGATCCTCCTCAGATCTTTTCGCCGCGTGCGCGGAGTTCGGCGAGGACGGAATCGATACCGTTCTTGTCGATGGTGCGCAGGGCATTGGCGGAAACACGCAGCTTCACCCAACGGTTCTCACTGGCGACCCAGAAGCGGCGCTCGTGCAGGTTGGGCATGAAACGGCGGCGGGTCTTGTTCATGGCATGCGAGACGTTGTTGCCGGTCGTCGTTCGCTTGCCCGTTACTTGGCATACGCGGGACATTACGCACCTCGAAAGGAGTCTTGCTTCCCTTGGCCAGGGAGGCGGCGGCCCCGGCACCGCGTTCTTTCGAAGGCAGGCACCGCGCGATACAGGTAAGGAATTCACGCCGCACGTGGCGGTCCGGAATCGCGCTTCCGGGGCCGCCCGGTGATGCCCCTAAGGGCGGCCGGACGCAGCGAGCCGCGAATTATGCCGGTAAATCCAAGCCGGAACAAGCACTTGGCGATCACGATCCAGGGCGCCCGGCGGCCAGGGCGCGATATTTCCCCGGACGGGCCGCAAGCCCATGTCCCGGCGTCCACCCCGCACCCGCAAGGAGATCCGCATGAGCCGTCGCGCCGCATCCTGCGACTGTGGCCAGTTGAGCCTGATCTGCGAAGGCGAGCCGGTGCGCGTCTCGGTCTGCCACTGCCTGGCCTGCCGCCGCCGCACCGGCAGCGCGTTCGGCTGGCAGGCGCGGTTTCCGCGTGAGGCGGTGACGATTACGGGCGAGTCGCGCGAATACGTGCGACGAGGCGACAGCGGCAGTTCGGCCCGGTTCGGCTTCTGCCCGGTGTGCGCGTCGACCGTCTTCTGGCGGGCCGAAGGGCTGGAGGCCTTCGTCACCGTCGCGGTCGGCGCCTTCGCCGATCCGGACTTTCCGCCGCCGGGGGTGTCGGTCTACGACGGCAGGCGCTCGGGCTGGATCGCCATGCCGCGGGGCTGCGAGATCATCGACTAGACCGGCAAGCCCCGCGGTTCAGTGGCCGGCGCGGTCGCGATGCCAGCCGCGGTGCTTGATGTCCAGGTACAGGCTGTAGGCGGCGGTGAAGGCCGGGAACAGGTTCTGGATCACCCCGACCGAGTCCTGCTTCTGCGAGAACACGAAGTAGCTCAGGGTCATGACGCTGCCGACCAGGCTCATGTACCAGAACGCGCGCGGGATCACCGGCTTGCCGTGGCGCTTGCTGGCGACGAACTGGACCAGCCAGCGGCCGCCGAACATCAGCGCGCCGACCAGGCCGATCAGTTTCCACGGCGACATGTGCAGACCGGTCCAGGTCAGCCATTCGATCGGCGAATTCATGAAGTCCATGGCGGCGACCTCAGCGCTCGACGATCTGGGTCAGCTTGCCGCGGCGGATCAGCCAGGCCACTCCGCGCAGATCGCTGATGCCGACCAGGGCACGGTTGAGGTTGTTGTACTTGGACACGCCGGTGCTGCGCTGGCGGTGATTGACCGGCACGCTCAGGGTCTTCCAGCCGGCGCGCTGCATCAGCGCCGGCAGGTAGCGGTGCATGTGGTTGAAGTAGGGCAGTTCCAGGAACGCGGCGCGTTCGAACAGCTTGATGCCGCAGCCGGTGTCGGGGGTGTCGTCGCGCAGCATGCGGCGGCGGATCGCGTTGGCCCATTTCGACGCCCAGCGCTTGCTACCCGAGTCCTGGCGGTTGACCCTCCAGCCGGCGAACAGGCGCACGTCGCCGGCGGATTCGGCGCGCTTGGCCAGCAGCTTGGGGATGTCGGCCGGGTCGTTCTGGCCGTCGCCGTCGAGGGTCGCGATCCAGGCGCCGCGCGCGGCCTTGACCCCGTTGCGCACCGCGGTGCTCTGGCCGCTCTGGGTCACGTGGTGCAGCACGCGCAGCTCGGGTACGCCGGCCTTGAGCGCTTCGAGTGCCGCCAGGGTGCCGTCGCGCGAATGGTCGTCCACATAGACGATCTCGAAATCGGTCACGCCGCGCAGCGCGGTGACGATTTCCTGGATCAGCGGCGCGACGTTGTCCTGTTCGTTGAACACAGGCACGACGACGGAGAGGTGTGGGGATTGGGTCATCGATGGGATTCGCGAGGGTGCGGGTAGTTCAGCCCGGGGCGTGGTCGGCGTGGAGTGACGGACGCCGGCGTGGCGGACCCGGGGCAGTGGACGTCAGGTTCGCCGGCGAGGATGGGCCGTCGTCGGCGAAAAACACCGGCAGCTTAAGCCTCGGCCGCGCCGACGTGAACGGCCGGGGCTCCGGCGTTCGGCCGGCGATCATGAAGGCGCGGGCGTCGGCGGCGGTCGCTGCATCTTCGCCGACATCGTGGATTGGCGGTGCCCGGCGGCACGCGATGGCGTCGGCGGGCGGGTTCGGACGGGTTCGTGCGGGGATTGGGATCGGGATACTTCGCCGTAATGGCGCCGAATGTCAGGCATCGTCGCCGAAATAGTCGCGGCACCACTCGACCACCCGCGGCAGGCCCTGTTCGATCGCGGTCGCCGGTTCGAATCCGAACGCGGCCCGGGCGCGCGAGGTGTCGGCCATGGTTTCGATCATGTCGCCGGGCTGCATCGGCTTGTAGATCTTTTCGGCCGGGCGGCCGGCGGCGTCGGCGATGACCTGGATGAAGCGTTCCAGCTCGACCGGTGTGTGGTTGCCCAGGTTGAACACTCGGTGCGGCGGGTCCTGCTCGGGCGGATGGTCGAGCGCGCCGATCACCCCGGCGACGATGTCGTCGATGTAGGTGAAGTCGCGGCGCATCCTGCCGTGGTTGAACACCTCGATCGGGCGGCCGGCGAGCACCGCGCGCGAGAACAGCAGCGGCGCCATGTCCGGCCGGCCCCAGGGGCCGTAGACGGTGAAGAAGCGCAGCCCGGTCGAACGCAGGCCGTACAGATGCGCGTAGGTGTGCGCCATCAGCTCGTTGGCGGCCTTGGTCGCCGCGTACAGCGAGCGCGGCTGGTCGATGCGCTGGTCTTCCGAGAACGGCGGCGTGGCCGAGTCGCCGTACACCGACGAGGAACTGGCGTAGGCCAGATGCCGCACGCCGCGATGGCGGCACAGCTCGAGCAGATTCACGAAGCCGACCAGGTTGCTGTCGACGTAGGCGTGCGGGTTGCTCAGCGAATAGCGCACGCCGGCCTGCGCGGCCAGGTGCACCACCCGGTCGAAGGCGAATTCGTCGAACAGCGCGGCCAGGCCGTCGCGATCGCCTAGCTCGAGCGCGCGGATGTCGACGTCGGCGCACAGCGCCCGCACACGATCGCGCTTGAGTCGCGGGTCGTAGTAATCGTTGAAGTTGTCGAGACCGACGACGTCGCGGCCCTGCGCGCGCAGGGCGCGGCAGACGTTGGCGCCGATGAAGCCGGCCGCGCCGGTGACTAGCAGGGTCATTCGAAAGGAAGTTGGCTGACGATGCGCAAAGTGTCGCTCAGTTCGTCGGCATTGGCTGCATCGATCCACAGATGCACGGTCCACGGGTAACGCGCGGATCGCGGCGCGAACAGGGTTTCGCGGGCATGCGCGCCGCCGTCGCGGGCCTGGAACCAGCGCACCGGGCGGCCGTCGATCGTGCCCTCGGCGACGGGCTGGCGCGACAGTGGTTCGAAGCCGGGATGCAGGCCGTGGTACAGGCCGAATCGCGGCGGCGCGCCGGGACGTTTCGTCGCCCCGCGCGGTCGGGCGTAGCACAGGTCGAAATCCGGGCCGCGCTCGTGCACCCAGCGCAGGTTCGCGGCGGCGGGCAGGGTCGGGCAGGCGAACGGGACTGGACCGGCGTCGGGCAGCGGCGAAATTTGCGATGAGTCGTCGCCGATTCCGGCGGGGCCGGCCGCGGTCGTCGGATGGCCCAGGGGATCGGCCCATTGCAGCGGATCGTCCGGCTCGGGCGGCGCAATCCGGATCAGCGTGTCCGGTACCGACGGGTACCACGGCTCCAGCAGCGGCGGTTGATAGCGCAGCTCGCCGTCGTGCAGGCGGCCGACCGGATCGGCCCAATCCAGATGCACGTCCTGCGGCTGGGGCGAGGCCACCGGGCCGGGCCACATCGGCGGCAGGGGCGGCAACGGTGGCGGCGCGGGCGACGCGTCCAGCACCACGCTCAGCAACAGGGCCTTGATCATGGGATCTCCTTATCCTCGCCGGCCGGGCGCTCCGGCTCGGCCGCGGCCACGGCGACGGACCGGGTCCGTCGCCGTTCGGCCGGTTTGGTGCGTAACGATTTACTGCGGGCCGATCTGCTTCCTACCGATCTGCTTCATGCCGGTTGGCTGCCTGCCGACTTGCCGCCTGCCGGTTACTGCATGTCGGTTTACTGCACGCCGATTTACTGCACCGCGACCTGACGCGCCAGGCCGAAGGCTTCGTCCAACTGCTCAGCGGTGGCCGCGTCGATCCAGGTGTAGATCCGGACCTTGCTCTTGGGCTTGTCGCCCGGCAGGTTGACCAGCGCTTCGCGCGAATACGGGCGCGCGTTGTTGACGGTCTGCTTCTTGAACCACTGCACCTGCTGGCTGCCGACGCTGCCCTTCTCGGCGCGCGCCTTCTTGTTCGGCTTGAAGGTGCGGTTGCCCAGGTAGACGCCGAACCCGCTGCCCGAGCCCAGGCTGGACGGCAGCTCCAGGTAGCAGATGGTGTAGTTCGCGCCCTGGCGCTGGCTCCACTTCAACTCCGGGTTCTTCAGTTCCGGGCAGGACCCGGTCTGCGCCAAAGCCATAACCGGTGCCAGCATCAATGCGGCGGCGGCCATCCATTTCATGTGCAATCTCCCTATCGGTGGTGTGGTTCGTTTGCGGCGACGACGTTTCGCGCCCGGCCGGAGCAAGCCCGGCAGGCGCCATTAACGAGATCGAATGCGTCAGTTTAGTGGATTATCCCCAAGCACCCGGGCGGGACGTCACAGGACGGCTCCGGGCGGCCCGCGCAGGCGGGCGAGGACAGGCTAGTGCGGATCAGTCGAGCCGGTGCTCTGGACTTGGGCGAGAACGGCCATCAGCCATTCCAGCGACGGGCGGGTAGGCGGTCGCCGCGCAAGATCGGGATGGTGCGGAGCGTCGGCCGCGACCCGTTCGTCCCGCCCGCATCGAAGCCCCGTGCGGACTCAGTCGACCGCTTTGCCGCGCAGCTTTTCCAGCACGCCTTCCAGCGAATCCAGGTCGCTGTAGTGGATCACCAGCCGGCCCTTGCCGGCGCGGCCGTGCAACACGTTGACCTTGGTGTTCAGCGATTCCGACAGTTCGCGCTCAAGCGTGGCGATGTCGGCCTGGGGCTTGGCCTTGACCGGCTTGGGCTTGCCGGCGACCGGGATCTTGCCGGCGGCCAGCTGCTGCACCCGGTGCTCGACTTCGCGCACCGACCAGCCCGCCTCGGCGGCCTGGCGCGCGACCGCGATCGCGGCCTGCGGCGCCAGGGTCAGCAAGGCGCGCGCATGGCCCATTTCCAGCGCGCGGGTTTCCACCAGCACCCGGATCTCGGCCGGCAGTTCCAGCAGGCGCAGCAAGTTGGACACCGCCGCGCGCGAGCGGCCGACCGCTTCGGCGGCCTGGGCGTGGGTCAGGTCGAATTCGTCGATCAGGCGGCTGAGCGCCTGCGCTTCTTCCAGCGGGTTGAGGTCCTCGCGCTGGATGTTCTCGATCAGCGCCATCGCGACCACGGTGCGGTCGTCGACTTCGCGGATCACCACCGGGATGGTGCTCAGCCCGGCCAGGCGCGAGGCGCGCCAGCGGCGTTCGCCGGCGATGATCTCGTAGGTCTTGCCGCCGCGTTCGCCGATCTCGCGCACCACGATGGGCTGGATCACGCCCTGGGCCTTGATCGACTCGGCCAGCTCGGCCAGCTTGGCTTCGTCCCAGTGCTTGCGCGGCTGGTACTTGCCCGCGCTCAGCGAATCGACCGGCAGGTTGCGCAGCAGGTCGCCGGGCTGGGCCTCGACCAGGGCCGGCGCCTCGGCGGCGGCCTTCGGGCCGAGCAGGGCTTCCAGGCCGCGGCCCAGGCCGCGCTTCTTGGCGGGATTGCTCATGCCGCGGTCTCCGCGCTGGCGGGGCGCGCGCCGGCCTTGGCGGCCTGGTCGCGTTCGCGCTGGCGGCGCAGCACTTCGCCGGCCAGGCCCATGTAGGCGATGCCGCCGCGGCTGGCCTTGTCGTAACCGACGATGCTCTGGCCGTAGCTCGGCGCTTCGGCCAGGCGCACGTTGCGCGGCACGATGGTGCGGAACACGCGGTCGCCGAAGTGGGTGGTCAAGTCGGCCGACACGGCGTTGGCGAGGTTGTTGCGCACGTCGAACATGGTGCGCAGCACGCCTTCGATTTCCAGTGACGGATTCAGGTTGGCCTTGAGCGCCTCGATCGTGTCGACCAGCGCGCTCAGGCCTTCCAGGGCGTAGTACTCGCACTGCATCGGCACGATGATCGAGTCGGCCGCGGTCAGCGCGTTCAAGGTCAGCAGCGACAGCGCCGGCGGGCAATCGATCAGGATGAAATCGTAATTGCCGCGCAGCGGCGCCAGCGCGCGCTTGAGCCGCTGCTCGCGCTCGTCCTGGTTCATCAGGCTGATTTCGGCCGCGGTCAGGTCGATGTTGCCGGGCAGCAGGTCGAACTCCTCCTGCGTGCGCACGATCGTCGCGGCCGCATCGGCTTCGCCGAGCAGCACGTCGCACACCGAATTCTCCAGCTGGCGCTTGTCGATGCCGCTGCCCATGGTCGCGTTGCCCTGCGGGTCCAGGTCGACGAGCAGCACCTTCTTGGGCGTACGTGCGAGCGCGGCGGCCAGATTGACCGCGGTGGTGGTCTTGCCGACCCCGCCCTTCTGGTTGGCGACGGCGATGATGCGGGCCATGCGGCTCGTCCCCTGCTGTTCGGTGTGATGACGAAAGAAAGCGGACGGCGCCTGGCGCCGGCCGGACTGGGGATTATGCCCGCGCCGGCTGCCCCGCGCTTGCGCGGGGGCGGTGGGGCGTCAAGACGCCCGGCCACGGACGCTCGGGCGGGCCGGCGTATGGTACTCGCCCGGCGCGGGCGCCCGGTCAGGCTTCGCCGCGGCGGCCGACCGTCACCATATGGCGCTCGCCGACCAGTCCCGGCACCTGCAGCGCTTCGACCGCGCGCACGTCCCAGCCGTCCGGCAGCGCGGCGATTTCCTCGTCCGGGCGCTGGCCCTTCATCGCCAGCAGCACCCCGCCGGGCTTGAGCAGGTGGCCGCCGAGTTCCAGGATCAGCGGCAAGGTCGCCAGCGCGCGCGCGGTGATCGCGTCATAGGCGCCGGGCTCGGCGAAGGCCTCGATCCGCGATTCGGCCACCCGCGCGTCCTTCAGCCCGAGCTGGCGCAGCGCTTCGCGCATGAAGCGGGCCTTCTTGCCGTTGCTCTCGACCAGGGTCACGCGCAGGCCGGGTTTGACGATCGCCAGCGGAATGCCCGGCAGGCCGGCGCCGGTGCCCAGGTCGGCCAGGGCGCCGCCGCGCCGGGCCAGGCCGTCGACGTAGCGGTGCATGGCCAGCGAATCGAGCAGGTGCTTGCCGACCATCTCGTGCGGGTCGCGCACGGCGGTGAGGTTGTAGGTCTGGTTCCAGCGCGCGAGCAGGGCCAGGTAGTCCAGCAGCGGCGCGGCCAGGGCCGGGTCGAGCGCGAGCGCGGTCAGGCCGGATTCGAGGTCGGCGCGCAGTGCGGGCGGGAGGGAGATGGGAGCGGTCATGCGGGGATTATCGCTGATCGCGTAAAGGCGATTGATTGGATCGGGATCGATGGCGGGTGTGGAGCGGCGTGGCGCGCTTATGTTTTTCGATTGCAAGGCTGGCCGCCGTTGTGCGGTTTGCGCCGTTGTTGCGGGTTCGCGGTCGCGGCTTGCGCCGCTCCTGCAGGGGCCTATCGAAATTGCGCTAGGGCGTGTGGGGACGCCACGCGAGGGCGCCCAGGTAACCGGGTTCGGGGGCGATTTCGCTCAGGCGCCATTGCGAAGGCTCGCCCAGGGCCGGGTCGCATTCGATCAGGCGCAGGGCGCCGTCGTGCTCGGCGAAACGCAGTTTTTCCAGGCCGAACGACAGGCCGTGGCCGTGCGCCTTGAGCACCGCTTCCTTGGCGCACCACAGGCGCAGGAAGGCGCGGTCCAGGTCGGGATGCGCGGCCAGCCACGCGGTTTCGGCGTCGGTGAAGTAGCGCCGCGCGATCTGGATCGCGCGCGGCCGGCGCTGCAATCGTTCCAGGTCGACCCCGACCCGCGCCCGCGGCGCCAGCGCGACCAGCAGGCGCTCGCCGCTGTGGCTCCAGTTGCAGTCGTAGTCCTGGTGCGGCGGGCTCAGGTGCGGGCGCTGGCGTTCGTCGCGCCACAGCGACAGGTCCGGATCGCGCAGTTGCGCGGCCAGCCAGCGCCGCGCCTCGGGTTCGGCCGGCTGCCCGTGCGCATGCGCCAGTCCGGTCCAGCGCACCGCGCCGTCGTCGGATTGGTGGATCGCATCGGCGGGGAAAGGTGAACGGCCGGACAGGGACATGAACGAGCAATTCTTGGCGGGCGCCGGGCCGCTCAGCGTAAGCTAAACCCTTGGGGCGGGTTGGTTGATACGCGATCGGACCACGAACGCAGCGCGGGGGCGCGGCGGCGTGGGCATCGCGCAGGCTCGGCGGCCATCGGCCGTCAGCGTGCGATTCAGCTGGACCGGAGCAAGTTGCGTACACGACAAGCGGCCAAAGCCGCGGGACAAACACTTGATGTCAGCGGTTTTCGATCCGAGCCAGAACGCGCTCAGCCAGGATCTCGCGTCGCCCCAGGCCGACGTATTCGCGCTCGTGGCCGGCGCGGCGCAACGCGCGCTCGCGTTCGGCGCCGACGGCATCGTCGAGCGGGCCCGGTTCGAACGCGAAGTGCGCGCGCTGGCCGCGCAGCTGCCGCAAGCGCAGCACGCGGTGAACCTGTGCGAAAACCGTTATCGCTTCCTGGTCGCGCTGTGCGCGGTGGCCTTGCGCGGCCAGACCAATCTGCTGCCGCCCTCGCGCGCGCCGGCGGTGGTCGAGGACGTGCTGGCGCGCTACGCCGACAGCTACTGCATCGGCGACGAAGCGCTGGACCCGGCGCCGCCGCGTTATCTGCAACTGCCGCCGACGCTGGCCGAACTCGACGGCGAACCGTTGCGGGTCGATGCGCGGGCGCTGCTGGCGATCGGCTTCACTTCCGGCAGCACCGGCCAGCCCAAGCCGAACCCGAAGACCTGGCAGGCGTTCCGCACCAGCACCGCGCAGAACCTGGCCGCGCTCGGCGATCTGCTGCGCGCCGACGAGGTCACCTGCCTGGTCGCGACCGTGCCGCCGCAGCATATGTACGGCATGGAGATGTCGGTGCTGCTGCCCTTGCTCGGGCCGGTCGCGGTGCACGCGCAGCGACCGTTTTTTCCCGGCGATGTCGCGCGCGCCTTGAGCGATGCGCCGACGCCGCCGCTGTTGGTGACCACGCCGGTGCATCTGCGCGCGCTGGTTGAATCCGGGATCGAACTGCCGGCGCTGGCCGGCATCGTTTCGGCGACCGCGCCGTTGCAGGCCGAACTCGCGCAGGCCGCCGAGGCGCGTTATCGCTGCGAAGTGCGCGAAGTGTTCGGTTCCACCGAAACCTGCGTGTTCGCGCGTCGCCGCACCGCGCGCGAAAGCGCGTGGACGCCGTTGCCGGGCGTGCGCGTGTGCCCGCAACCCGACGGCACCGCGATCCACGCTCCGCATCTGCCCGAACCGGTGGTGCTGGCCGATCTGATGGAAGTCGAGGCCGACGGCCGTTTCGTGTTGCGCGGACGCAGCGCGGACTTGCTGGAAATCGCCGGCAAGCGCGCCTCGCTCGGTGATCTGACCCGCAAGCTGCTGGCGATCGACGGCGTCGTCGACGGCGTGGTGTTCCAGCTCGATGCCGCCGACGCGTTCGGCGTGCGCCGCATCGCCGCGCTGGTGGTCGCGCCGACGCTGAGCGAACCGCAGATCGTGCATGCGCTGCGCCAGAGCATCGATCCGGTGTTCCTGCCGCGACCGCTGCGACGGGTGAGCGAATTGCCGCGCAACGAAACCGGCAAGCTGCCGCGGCATGCGCTCGAAGCGATGCTGCACGCCGCCGACGCCGGCATCGAGTAAGGCGCCGCGGCGGATTTTCGCCGGCCGGCTTGTTCACCCCATCGTCTCTTCAGCGCATCGTCCGTTCGCGGCGTCGTCTGTTCGTAGCGTCGTCTGTTCGCAGCGTCGCGTGTTCGCAGCGCCGTGGCCGCTGCGAAGGCGCCGCATCACCGAAGCAAACGTCTGGGCACGCCTTGTGTGAACCCGCTGTGCGCGCTTCGTGCAGGCCGTGTGCGTACGCCGGCGGATCGTGACCGATTCATCGCCGGGCGTGTCGCGCGATCCGGGGTTTTTCTTACGCTGTCGTCACGCAGCGCGATCCAGACTGCGCTCGCCCTGTCAGGGCAAGACGACGCGCTTCACCGCGCGACGTTTCGACATCATCGGATTGCCAGGAGGACGCACATGCTCGGTATCATCATTTGGCTGGTCGTAGGCGGCGTCATCGGTTGGATCGCCAGCATGATCATGAGGACCGATGGTCAGCAGGGCGTGTTCCTCAACATCATCGTCGGCATCGTCGGCGCGTTCCTGGGCGGTTGGCTCGGCGGCGTGCTCGGCATCGGCGCGGGCACCATCAACAGCGGTGCCTTCAACCTCGGCGGTCTGGTGCTGTCGCTGGTCGGCGCGGTCGTGCTGCTGGCGATCGTGAACCTGTTCCGCCGCGGCCGGGTGCGCTGAGCGCACCAAGCGCACCGACGGTTTGCGTTGTTGAACGAGTGAACGCAAAAGGCCCGGCGATTGCCGGGCCTTTTGCGTTTCTGGGATCGCGAAATTTTTCATGGGTGTCATTCCCGCGAAGGCGGGCTCTGCTGTACTTCGGCGAAGCCGAACATCCAGAGACTTCAGCGTCATCCTTCCAGGCCGTCATTCCCGCGAAGGCGGGAATCCAGAGGCTTCAGCGTCACCTCTCCAGACCGTCATTCCCGCGAAGGCGGGAATCTAGAGACTTCAGCGTCATGTCTCCAGAACGTCATTCCCGCGAAGGCGGGAATCCAAAGACTTCAGCGACATCTCTCCAGAACGTCATTCCCGCGAAGGCGGGAATCCAGAGGCTTCAGCGTCACCTCTCCAGACCGTCATTCCCGCGAAGGCGGGAATCCAGAGACTTCAGCGACATCTCTCCAGACCGTCATTCCCGCGAAGGCGGGAATCCAGAGGCTTCAGCGTCACCTCTCCAGACCGTCATGCCCGCGAAAGCGGGAATCCAGCGACTTCAAGCGTTCTCGCACGAAAGGCCCTGGATGTTCGGCTTCGCCGAAGTACAGCAGAGCCCGCCTTCGCGGGAATGACGAGCAAAAGCAAAAGCGCTGGAAGCTAACTAAATCGCGTCACGGCCAACGCGGGTCCTGTCGGCCCGAATTGGCAATCCACGACAAGCCTATCGACACGTAATAAGGATTACCCCGCCAACTCCACCCAAGCCGGCGCATGATCGCTCGGCCGATCCCAGGTGCGCGGTTCGCGGTCGATGCCGGCGGCGATGCAGCGGCCGCGCAGCGATTCGGAAATCAGGGTCAGGTCGATGCGCAGGCCCAGGTTGCGGCGGAAGCCGGCCTGGCGGTAATCCCACCACGAGAACTGGCCTTCGTCCTGGTGGTGCAAGCGATAAGCGTCGTGCAGCCCCAGCGACAGCAAGCGCTGCAAGGCGTCGCGCTCGGCGGTCGAGGTCAGAATGTGGTTCTCGTTCCACACCGCCGGGTCGTGGGTGTCGCGCGCTTCCGGGGCGATGTTGAAATCGCCGAGCACGATCAGGTCCGGGTACTGGCGGATTTCCTGTTCGATCCACGCATGCACTGCGTCCAGCCAGCGCAGCTTGTAGGCGTATTTGTCGGTGCCCACGTCCTGGCCGTTGACCACGTACAGGTTGACGATGCGCACGCCGCCGACAGTGGCGGCGATCACGCGCTTTTGTTCGTCCTCGAACCCGGGGATGCCGATCTGCACATCCTGCGCGTTCTCGCGCGAGACGATGGCGACGCCGTTGTAGGTCTTCTGCCCGGCGAACACGCTGCGATACCCGGCCGCGCTCAGCGCGGTATCGGGAAAGCGCGGGTCCTCGAGCTTGGTTTCCTGCAGCGCGACGATGTCCGGCGCGAACCCGGCCAGCCACTGTTCCAGGTGCGGCAGGCGCACGTTGAGGGAGTTGACGTTCCAGCTGACGATTTTCATGGGCGTGAGTGTAGCCGGCGAAGCGCCGTCATGGCGGGGACGCGCCGGGCGTTCTGGCCGGCGGGTCGATGGACGCATCGGCCGGCGCGCGGCACAGCAGCGCCTGCGCCCGCGCGACCTGCGGATGGGCGGGCACGCGCACGGGCGCTGAGGTCAGGCCGTTCTTCAACAGCGCGCAGGCGTCGCGGCCGTGTTCGTCGCGCGAGCGCAGGTCCGCGCCATGGCGCACGAACGCGGCGATCAGGTCGAGGTCCATGGCGAACGCCATGTCCGGTTCGGCCGCGGCCAGGCGCTGTCCGAGTTGTTCGGCGTGCCACAGCAACGCGTTCTGCGCCACCGGACCCGTGCCGGGGAAGGGCGAGGCGTTGACGTCGACGCCGGCGGCGACCAGCTGGTCCAGCGACTGGGCATCGACCACGTATTCGAGCAACTGGTATTGCTGCCGGGCGGTGAAGCGGAAGCCGGCCTGGCGCCAGCTGCGCAGGCCGTCGAGGCCCCAGGCGCGGAACACGTCGCCCAGTTCGTCGGCGCCGGTGTTGTTCGGGCAGTTTTCCGGCGAATCCCAGCCGATGTCGTCGACCAGTTCGACCGCGTCGGCGCGGCTGCCGGGCTGATTGCGTCGCCACAGCTCCAACCATTGCGGCAGGCGCGCGGGTTCGTCGCGATCGATCAGCACCGACAGCAGATAGCGCAGCGCCAGTTGCCGCTGCGCCAGGCTCGCGGCGCGGTCGCCGGCCGCGGCCACGCCGGCGCCCAGGTGCATCAGCGTGTCGGTCGATACCGGTTCGGCCGGCGCGTAGGCCAGGGCCGCCTCGCTGCTGTCGAGATCGGCCAGCACGCAGAACACGCCCGGCACCGACAGCGGCAGAGTCTTCATGCTCGCGCCGAGCGCGGCCGGTTCGCGCCTGGCCGCGGCCTCGCGCAGCAGTTGCTCGATCGCGTCGCGTCGGGCGGTCTGCAGCTCCTGCGCCGACTGCGCCTCCATCTCCACGACGAGGGTGTGGCTGGCGACGCCGAGCAGCAGCCCGAGCGCCCAGCCCAGCAGCGCCGCGCCGATGCGCCGCGCCAGTACGCCGGTCACCAGGGCCGCGAACGCACTGCCGGCGATGCACAACACGCTCATGAAGCGATGCTGGCCGGCGGGGTAGTCGGCATCGGCGAGCAGTTCCAGCACAACCCAACTGCCGATCGCGACGACGGTCAGGCACAGCGCGAACAACTGCATGCCGGTGAGTTTCAGCGGCGGCGCGGGCGTGGGCGGGGCGGGCTGGTTCATGACTGCGGTACCGGCTGAGTTTCGTCGCCTGGGGTCGCCGACGATTCGGGCTTGGCCTCGGATGGCGTGCCCTCGGGTGGCCGGGCCTCGGGTGACCGGGCCGGCGCGAGCGAAGGCTTCGAACCGGCTGGACACAGCGCGGTGCGGATGCGCGCCGCGGCCGCGCGGCGTTGCGGTGCGTCCTTGATCGCGTCGCGCTGCGCTTCGGTCTGGTCGAAGCGCTGGCACGGCGATACGCCGTACACGGCGGTGGTCGCATCGGCGCTGGCTTTGATCAGCGCTTCGACCAGATCGGCCAATTCGCCCGGATTGGCGCTGCGATCCAGCCGCGCGGACAGCTCGTCGACCTGCGCCGACAGCGCCTCCGGGCCGAGATACGACTCGCTGCGGAGCAACTCGGCGAAGGCCGGATCGGCGGCGAACAAGGCATCAAGCATGGCCTTGGAACGCACCGCGCGCAGCGCCGGACGATGCTGATCGCCGGCGAAAACGAAGCCGGCCTGCATCCACATGCGCAAGCCCTCGTCGTGCCAGCGCCGGAACACCGGATCGGCCGGATCGCCGAGCTCGCAGCCGCCGTAATCGCCTTCGAAACCCGGATCGGTAAGCGTCGCGCCCGGCGCATCGGGCTGCTCCAGGGTCGCTCGCCACAGCCGCGCCCACGCTGGGAAGCGCGCGCTTTCCTCGCGATCGAGCAGGTAGCGCAGCACGGTCAGCAGCGCCGCCTGTTTCTCCGCGCGCGGCCAGTCGCCCTCGACCACCGCGGTCGCGGCGGTGTGCAGGTCCTTGCTCGGCAGCGGCTCGCCGTAGGCGTGATCGTTGAACCACAGCCAGCGTTCGAAGGTGTAGGTGGCGCCGCCGCCGAGCCCGCACAACGCGCGCGGCGCGCTGAAGCCGCCCGGCAACGCGCGCAGCTGCGCGCGGATGCGCGCGCGATCGCCGCCGCGCACGGTCTGTTCGAACGCGGCGAACTGCGCCTTGTCGTGTTCGAACTGGCCGTAGCGGCGGCTGCCGACCAGTTCCATGCTGAGCGGCAACGCGATTACCGCCGCGATCGCGCCGAAGGCGAGCCCGGCCAGCGCTTGCAGCGGTTTGCGCATGTACGCGCTCCAGATCAGCACCGGCACCGGCAGCGCCGCGGCCACGGCGAGGCTGACCAGGACCGCATCGACGTAATCGAAGACTTCGGCCTCGGCGGTGCCGTAGGTCAGGGTGATCCACAGCAGCCACAGCGCCGCGGCGATCGGGTAGACCGCCAGCGAGTACCAGAACACGCGCCAGTCCGATCGCGCCGCGGACAAGGGCGCGGGCTGCGGCGGTGGCGGCTGTTGGGAAAGCGGCTCTGATGCGAGCGGCTCTACGGGCGATTCTGGTGGAAGCGAGGGTGGGCCGGCCATGGCGTGTGTCTCGTGCGGTGTCGGTGGCCGGCGTTGCGGCCGGCCGGGGGATCATCGCATCGAATCGCGTCGATTGAAGCGCGGGGCGTCGGCTGCTGCGGCTGGATTGGCTGAAAAAGCGTGGAGATATCGGCTTGTGCCTGCGAGCGTGATCTGTCGCGGCGAGATCAAGATCAAGATCAAAAGCAAATCCCCCGCATTCGCTGCGCGAATGCAGCCCCCTTTTTCAAAGTGGGCAAAAGCCCGATGCGCCGTGCCGCGTGGCGCGATGCAGGTCGGATCGCGCGGCGGCTATGTGGCTTGAATCCGTGCGTCGTCGATCGGGCCGCTGCGGTGGATCGTCCGATCGCGCGGGCATCGCCACGCGCGCTCGATCCCGTTCGACCCGTGGCGATTATTTCGCCAGCCAGCGAATCATCTTGTCGATCGTGCCGGTGTACGGCGGCTTGAGCAGATCGCTGGCGACCAGCCGGCGCTGGTGGAACACCGGCAGCAGCTTGCTGAAGGTGTCGAAGCCGTTGCGGCCGTGGATCGCGCCGATGCCGCTGGGGCCGATGCCGCCGAACGGCAGGTCGTGGACGCCGAAATGCAGCAGGGTGTCGTTGACGGTGACGCCGCCGGACAAGGTGTTGGCGAGGATCTTCTCGATCTGCGCGCGGTCGTTGCCGAACGGGTACAGCGCCAGCGGCCGGTCGAGCGCGTTGATGCGGGCGATCGCCTCGTCGAGCGTGCGATACGACAGTACCGGCAGGATCGGGCCGAAGATTTCGTGCTGCATGACCTGCGATTGCGGATCGGGGTCGATCACCAGCGCCGGCGGGAAGATGCGTTCGGCCTGGCGCTGGTCGCGCAGGGCCGGATCGGCGAACGGCTCGATCACCTGCGCGCCGCGGCCGCGCGCGTCGTCCAGATACCCCGACAGGCGCGCGTACTGGCTGGCGTTGATGATGCGGGTGTAGTCCTGCGGCGCGCGCAGGTCGCCGTAACGCTCGCGCAGTTGTTTCTGCAGCGCGGCGACCAGTTCGTCGCGGCGCGCGGCATCGACCAGCACATAGTCCACGCCGATGCAGGTCTGGCCGGCGTTGAACCATTTGCCGCTGGCGATGCGCGCGGCGGCCAGCTCGATCGGATAGTCGGCGCAGATCAGCGCCGGCGCCTTGCCGCCCAGTTCCAGGGTCACCGGGGTCAGGTGCGGCGCGGCCGCGGCCATGACCTTGCGGCCGACCGCGGTCGAACCGGTGAACAGCAGATGGTCGAACGGCAACGCGGAGAACGCCGCGCCGACCTCCGGCCCGCCCAGCGCGACCGCGACGCGGTCTTCGGGAAACACCTCGGCCAGCAGTTCGCGCAGGAACTGCGAGGTGCGCGGGGTGTGCTCGGACGGCTTGAGGAAGACGTGATTGCCGGCGGCGATCGCCGAGACCACCGGCACCAGGGCCAGGTTCACCGGGTAATTCCACGGCGACAGGATGCCGACCACGCCGACCGGTTCGGGCCGGATTTCCGCGCGCGCCGGCCAGAAGCGCCAGCCGACCGAGGCGCCGCGCGGCCGCGTCCAGCGGCGCAGGTGGCCGATCGCGTGGTCGATCTCGGCCAGGGTGATCATCGCTTCCGACAGCAGATTCTCGTGGCTGGAGCGATGGCCGAAGTCGGCGCGGATCGCCGCGTCCATCTGCGGCACGCGGGCGCGGAACGCATCGCGCAGGCGGGTCAGGTCGGCGCGGCGCTGGGCGAGGTCGGGCTTGCGGGCCTGCCAGGCGGTGCGCAGGCGTTCGCGGATCGCGGGCAGGTCGGTCACGGGCGTGTCGGCGAGGATATCCATACGCCGCAGTGTAGTCGTCCGCGCGGCGCGGAAGTGTGCCGGCGGTGGGGCGGCTGAGGCCAGGCGAGGGGGGCGCGGCGGCCGTTGTGCGGCTGGTGACCTGATGTCGGCCTTGTCGGTCGCGATGGTGGGTCGCAATCGGATCGGACGAGGTCGAGGCCCCATGTAAAAAATCTCGGCCATTGCTGCGGGATCGGGCCGATACGCGGCTGTGGACCATCGCCGGCCGACTTGCCCTGCGTGTCGGCTGCCGCTCGCGCCGCCGCGCGTCGCGCCTCACCGCTTACACTAGCGGCATGAGCCTACGTCCTTATCTCGACGCCTTCCCCAGCCTGGGCGAACGCGTCTACGTCGATCCCGCCGCGACCGTCATCGGCGCGGTCACCCTGGGCGACGATGTGTCGATCTGGCCCGGCTGCGTGGTGCGCGGCGACGTCAATTCGATTGCCATCGGCGCGCGCACCAATGTGCAGGACGGCACCATCGTGCATGTCACCCACGAAGGGCCGTTCACCCGTCCCGGCGGTCTGCCGACGGTGATCGCCAACGACGTGACCATCGGCCACGGCGCCATCGTCCACGCCTGCACCATCGACGAATTCGCCCTGATCGGCATGGGCGCGAAGATCCTCGACGGCGCCCGGGTCTCGCGCTTCGGCTTCGTCGGCGCCGGCGCGGTGATCGCGCCGGGCAAGGTGGTCGGCGAGGGCGAGCTGTGGGTCGGCAATCCGGCCCGGCTGGCGCGCACGCTCAGCGAGCGCGAGATCGAGCAACTGCAATACAGCGCGCAGCACTATGTGCGCCTCAAGGACCGTTACCTGGGCATGACGCCGGGCTAGCCATGGCCCGGTGGCCGCGTTTACAGTCGCGGCAGGGGAAAAAGCAGGACTCAGGACTCGGTAACGCATGGAAGACTTGCAGAATCCGTACGCCGCGCCGAGCGCGCCGCCGCCGTTGCCGGCCCATGCGTGGGTGGACGACCGCACCATCAAGGCCGATCCGTGGATTCGCCTGGTCGCGCGCCTGATCGACGGCGGCCTGATGATGGTCTGCATGCTGCCGATGCTGATCGCAGTGGCGGTGGACCCGCACAGCAAGGAGCCTTCGCCGGTGCAGATGGCGATCATGCTGATCGTTCCGGTGGCGATGGTCGGCTTGTTCATCTATCAACTGGTGTTGCTGGCGCAGTCCTCGCAGACCCTCGGCAAGCGCTGGATGCGGATCAAGATCGTGCGCAACGACGGCAGCGACGCCAGCTTCGGCCGCATCTTCGGCCTGCGCATGCTGGTGGTCGGCCTGATCGAGCAAGTGCCATGCATCGGCCTCGTCTTCGCCATCGTCAACGTGTGCTGGATCTTCGGCGAGGAAAGCCGCTGCCTGCACGATCTGCTCGCCGACACCAAGGTCGTCATCGTCTGATGCTCGACACCTACCGCCATGTGGTGACGCCCGAAGGCGTGGCGCTGCACCTGCGCGCGGCCGGGCCGTTGCCGCGCGCGCTGGCCTATGTGCTCGACCTGATCGCGCGCATCGCGATCTACCTGGCGCTGTATCAGCTGCTGACTGCGCTGTTCGGCGGCGCCGGCTACGCGATCCTGATGCTGGTGACCTTCGTGCTGAGCTGGTTCTACATGGTCCTGTTCGAAGTGCTGATGCAGGGCCGCACGCCGGGCAAGTGGGCGCTGGGCCTGCGCGTGGTCGCCGCCGACGGCGCCCCGGTCGGCTGGATGGCGTCGTTCACCCGTAATCTGCTGCGCGTGGTCGACGCGCTGCCGGTCGGTTACGCGGTCGGCCTGGTGACCAGCCTGATCGATCCCTGGGGCCGGCGCCTGGGCGACATGGTCGCCGGCACGTTGGTGGTCCACGCCGCGCGCCAGCAAACGTTGTACGAAGCGCAGGTCGCGCCGGCGCTCGCGCCGACCATCGTCCTGCTGCAGCACGAACAGGCGGCCGTGGTCGCCTTCGCCGAACGCGCGCCGCGCTTGACCGCGGCGCGTCAGGCCGAACTGGCCGAGCTGGTCGAACCGCTGACCTTGTCGCGCGGCCAGGCCGCGGTCGTGCGCCTGTACGGCATCGCCAACTGGTTGCTGGGCCGCCGATGAGACAGGAACGCTTCGTCGAACGCCACCAGGCCGAATGGCGCGATTTCGAGCTGTGGCTGGAAAAGCGTTCGGTCAGCGCGCGCGATGCGCGCCGCCATCGGCGCGAATGGACCGGCATCGCCGACGACGAACTGCCCGCGCGCCATCGCCGTTTGTGTCAGCAACTCGCGCTGGCGCGGCGGCGCGGCTACAGCGCGGTGGTCACCGACCGCCTGCAGCAGTTGATGCAACGCGGCCACAGCGTGCTGTACCAGACCAAGCCGGTGCATTGGCGGCGCGCGGTCGAATTCCTGCTGGCCGGCTTTCCGCGGCTGGTGCGCGCCGAGGCCCGCTGCATGCTGGCCGCGACGCTGCTATTCGTGGTGCCGCTGGTGAGCATCTTCATCGCCATCCAGATCAAGCCCGACCTCGCCGCCGGCCTGTTCGACGCGCAAACCCTGGCCAACTTCGAGCAGATGTACGACCCGGCCGGCAAGGGCGACCTGGGCCGCACCAACGAAGACGATCTGCAGATGTTCGCCCATTACATCGGTAACAACGTCGGCATCGGTTTCCAGACCTTCGCCAGCGGTTTGCTGGCCGGGCTCGGCACGGTGTTCGTGCTGATCTTCAACGGCATCATGATCGGCGGCGTCGCCGGCCACCTGCAGGCGGTCGGCCACGGCGATCCGTTCTGGCGTTTCGTCGCCGGCCATTCGGCGCCCGAACTCACCGCGATCGTGATCTCCGGCGGCGCCGGTCTGCGCCTGGGCTTGAGCCTGATCGCGCCCGGCCAGCGCCGGCGCATCGATTCGCTGATCCACGGCGGCCGGCGCGGCGCCAAGATCTGCATCGGCGTGTTCGCGATGCTGGTGTTCGCGGCCTTCGTCGAAGCGTTCTGGTCGTCGATTTCCAGCATCCCGGCGCCGGTCAAGTACGCGGTCGGCGCGGTGCTGTGGGCGTTGGTATTCGTCTGGCTGCTGCGCGGCGGCCGCAACGCGATCCATCGCGACGACGAAGACGCCGCATGAAACTCGAAGCGCTCACCGTCACCCTGCGTCCGCGCACCTCCTGGGAAGCCGCCGAACTCGGCATGGCCCTGGTGCGCCGCCACGCCGACGCGATCTGGAAACCCTGGCTGCTGGTGACCGTGCCGATCCTGGTGCTGCTCAACGCGGCCGGCTGGGCGCTGGACCTGCTGTGGCTGTCGGGCCTGCTGATGTGGTGGCTCAAGCCGTGGTTCGACCGCATCCCGTTGTTCGTGATCTCGCGCGCGGTGTTCGGCGAAACCCCAAGCACGCAGCAGACCGTGCGCGCCCAGTTCCGCTGGGGCGCGCGCTGGTGGCTGCCGTACCTGACCTGGCGCCGGCTCGGCCCGGCGCGTTCGCTGTACCTGCCGGTGGATCTGCTCGAAGGCGGCAGCGGCAGCGAGGCGCGCCAGCGCCGCGCGGCGTTGGGCGCGCCGGTCTACGGCATGTGCGCGCTGCTGACCCTGGTGTGCGTGCATTTCGAAATCCTGCTGGTGATCGGCACCCTGCTCGGCGCGATGATGTTCATCCCGTTCGACTACCTGCCCGACACCTTCAAGGCCTTGCTGGAATCGTTCACCGAACAGCCGCAGTGGTTCAACGCGATGTTGAACCTGGTGGCCTGGATCGCGGTCAGCGTGATCGAGCCGTTCTACGTCGGCGCCGGCTTCGGCCTGTACCTCAATCGCCGCACCGATATCGAAGGCTGGGACATCGAGATCGTGTTCCGCCGCCTGCGCGCGCGCCTGGCCGCGGCGGCCGCGCCGAGTTTTCTCGCGCTGTGCCTGAGCTTCGGCTGGTTGGCCGACGCGCAGGCGCAGGAACCGGCGGCGCCGGAGAGGTCCGAGATGCAGGCGCCGTCCAAGCAGGCGCCGCCCGCGCAGGCGAGCGGCGACGTTGAAGAGGGCGACGAAGAAGGCGACGAGGAAGCCTACGAGCCGGCCAGCGCGCCGATCCGCGGCATGGTCAACGCCAAGAAGGCCAAGCGCCTGCCGTCGACCTTGAACGAGATCTACGGCGAGCAGCGCAGCGACGACCGCGCCCTGCGCGACGCGGTCGCCAAGGCGATGAAGGACCCCACGGTCGCGCCCAAGCGCAAGCAGATGGTGTGGAAGCCCAAGCACGAAGCCAAGGACAAAAAGAAAGACCCGCCCAAGCCGGTCGATCCGTCCAAGTTCGAAGGCCTCGGCGGCGGCCTGGCCGCGGTGGCGAAAGTGCTGATGTGGGCGGTGCTGGCGGTGGTCGTCGGCCTGCTGTTGCTGAGCCTCGGCCGCTGGCTGGGCTGGTTCCGCGGCGGCGCCAGCGAAGAAGAGCAGGCGCCGTCCGGCGTGCGCACCGCGGTGCACAGCGAACCCGAACCGCTGCCCGACAATCTGCCCACCGCGATCCGCCGCCTGTGGCAGGCCGGCCGCCATCGCGACGCGCTCGCATTGATGTACCGCGCGGCGGTCGAGTCGATGGCCACGCGCGCCGACATCGTGCTGGTGCCCGGCGCGACCGAGGCGCAGTGCCTGCGCGCCTCGCGCAAGCTCGGCTCGGCCGAGGACCGCGAGGTGTTCGCGCGCGCCGTGCGCACCTGGCAGTACGCGGCCTACGCCGAAAGCCTGCCCGAGTCGCAGGACTTCGACGATCTGGTCGGCCAGCTCAGCCAGCGCTTCGGGTGGGCGGCATGAACCGCAATCTGGTGTTCACCATCGTCGGCGCGGTGGTGCTGATCGCCGCGCTGCTGCTCGGCGTTTCGCTGTGGCGCAGCAACTACGTCAAGGTCGAGGAAGAAATCGACGAGCCGCGCAGCGGCGAAGCGGCCAGCAATCCGCTGTACATCCTCAAGCTGGCCTTGCGCAACGACGCGGTCAAGGTCGACGCGCGCCAGCGCCTGGCATTGGCCCTGCACCCGCTGCAGCCGCGCGATACGGTGCTGATCTACCGCGACCCGCGCACCTTGTCGAAGGCCGACGCCGACGAACTGCTCGGCTGGGTCGAACGCGGCGGTCATCTGATCGTGCGCACGCCGCCGTTGCGCGACAAGCTCGGCGAGTCGCCGGTGCCGGTGCTCGATACGCTCGGCCTGACCTTGCTCGACGCCGAGGACAGCAACCCGCAGGACCAGCGCGACGGCTGCGCCGGCCTGTACGAACGCGGACTCGAGCAGCAGGCGCTGTTCTGCAACGCGCGCCGGTTCTACTACTACAACAGCGACGTCGAGCCCGACTACGCCTGGGGCGACGAAGACGAAGCCTACGTCTACGCGCGCTTCCCGCGCGGCAAGGGCTCGGTCGACGTGCTCGCCGACATGGACTTCCTGTCCAACCGCGGCAACGCCAATCCCTTGCTGAGCGCGTTCAATTTCGGCACCGACGAAATCGCCGCGCCGGCCAACGCGGCGTTCGCGCGGCAACTGCTGGCGCCGAACTACCGCGCCGGCACCGTCCATCTGATCTACGCGGCGGAAGTGCCGTCGCTGTGGAAGACCCTGATCTTCAACAGCTGGATGGCGTGGTTGCCGCTGCTGCTGTGGCTGCTGGGCTGGCTGTGGCAGCGCACCCAGCGCTTCGGCCCGCTGCGGCCGGCGCCGGCGCTGGAACGGCGTTCGCTGCTCGAACACATCGTCGCCAGCGGCGAACACATCTACCGCTACGGCTATGGCGCGATCCTGTACGAAGCCGCGCGCCGCGCCTTCCTGCTGCGCCTGCGCCGCCGCGATCCGTACGCCGCCGCGCAGCAAGGCCAGGAGCAGGTCGCGCTGCTGGTGGAACGCTACAAGCAAGACCCGACCCTGGGCGCCGCCGCGATCGGCGACGCCCTGACCCAGCCGCCGACGCGCGACCACGCCGCGTTCCGCACCCGCATCGCCACTTTGATCCGCATGAGAAACCGCTTATGAGCCTCGACGCCGCCCCGCTCGTTCCGATCACCGGCACCGCGCTGGCGCAACGCGCCGCCGCCGTGCGCGACGAAGTCAGCAAGGCCTTCATCGGCCAGGCCGACGTGCTCGACCAGATCCTGATCGCGCTGCTCGCCGGCGGCCACGCCCTGCTCGAAGGCGTGCCCGGCCTGGGCAAGACCCTGGTGGTGCGCGCGCTGTCCAAGGCCCTGGACTGCGGCTATGCGCGCGTGCAGTTCACCCCCGATCTGATGCCCAGCGATATCAGCGGCCACGCGGTGTACGACCCTAAAACGGAGAGCTTCAATATCCGTCGCGGCCCGGTGTTCACCAACTTGCTGTTGGCCGACGAAATCAACCGCGCCCCGGCCAAGACCCAGTCGGCGCTGCTCGAAGCGATGCAGGAATTGCAGGTCACCATCGAAGGGCACAGCTTCGAACTGCCGCCGCCGTTCCTGACCCTGGCGACGCAGAACCCGGTCGAGCAGGAAGGCACGTATCCGCTGCCCGAAGCGCAACTCGATCGCTTCCTGCTGAAGATCCTGATCGACTACCCAAGCCGCGCCGACGAAAAGCGCATGGTCACCGCGGTCAGCCTGGGCCGCAGCGCGTCGGACTTCGATCTGTCGCAGGTGCGGCGCGTGCTCGGTCCGGAAGAGATCGTGGCGATGCAGCAGGGCACCGCGCTGGTGCGGGTGGATGAGGCGGTGATCGATTACGTCGTGCGCATCGTCGGCAAGACCCGCGACTGGGCCGGCATCTCGCTCGGCGCCGGTCCGCGCGGCAGCCTCGGCCTGATCCGCGCGGCGCGTGCGCAGGCGGTGTTGTCCGAGCGCGATTTCGTCACCCCCGACGACGTGCGCGAAATCGCCAAGCCGGTGCTGCGCCATCGCATCGCCCTGGCGCCGGAGCTGCAGATCGAAGGCCAGTCGCCCGACGACGTGCTGCACGCGTTGCTCGCGACGGTGGAAGCGCCGCGTCAATGAGTGCACGTTGATGAAAGCAGGCGTGCCGCCGCCGTTGCCCGTCGCCTCGCCGGCCGCCGCGCTGTCGGTGCCGCGCGATCGCGCATTGCCGCGCCGCGGCTGGGCGCGGCCGTCGCCGCGTTGGGCCTGGCTGGCGGTACCGTGGTCGGCGGTCGGCCTGGCCGCGAGCGTGGGCTGGCTGGCGCCGTATGTGTGGCAGTGGCTGACGCTGGCGATCGCGCTGATTCTGATTGTCGATCTGTTGCGATTGCTGCGCGCGCCGACGCCGACGGTCGAGCGGCGCATGCACGACACCTGGGCGATCGGGGTCGAACGCCCGGTCACCCTGAGCTTCGAAACCAGCGCGCGCCGGCAACGGCTGGACGCGTTCGATCTGCATCCCGGCGGCTGGGCGCTGCGCAACCTGCCGCGCCGGCTCGATCTGCGCCGCGGCGAGCGCACGAGTTTCGATTACGAACTGCGCGCGAACACCCGCGGCGATTTCCAGTTCGACGGCGTGCAACTGCGCCTGCATTCGCCGTTGGGCCTGTGGTGGCAATCGCGGGTGTCCGGCGACCTGCAGCGCGTGCGTGTGTTTCCGAACTTCGCGCCGCTGGCCAAGTTCGCGATGTTCAGCGCCGAACAGGCCTCGCGCCTGGTCGGCGCGCACGTCAAGCGCCGTCGCGGCGAAGGCACCGACTTCCACCAGATGCGCGAGTACCGCGTCGGCGACAGCCTGCGCCAGATCGACTGGAAGGCGACCGCGCGCGCGCGTCGTTTGATCTCGCGCGAGTACCAGGACGAGCGCAACCAGCAACTGGTGCTGATGCTCGACACCGGCCGCCGCCTGATGGCGCGCGACGGCGAGCATTCGCATTTCGATCATGTACTCGATGCGGCGCTGGTGGTGGCGTATCTCGCGCTGCGCCAGGGCGACGGCGTGGGCCTGCTCGCCAGCGGCGGCGAAAGCCGCTGGGTGCCGCCGCAGCGCGGCGTCGGCGCGATCGACAACCTGCTGCGCGCCAGTTACGCCTTGCAGCCGCAGCCGATCGCGACCGACTTTCTGGCCGCGGCGACCGAACTGTCGCTGCGCCAGCGCCGGCGTTCGCTGGTGATGCTGGTGACCAACCTGCGCGACGAAGACATGGACGACCTGCTCGCCGCGGTGCGCATGCTGCGCGGCCGGCATCTGGTGTGCGTGGCGAGCCTGCGCGAAGGCTCGCTGGACCAAGCCTTGAGCGAAGACGTCGAAGACCTGTCCGGCGCGATCCGCGCCGGCGCGACCGCGCAATACCTGGAACTGCGCGTGGCCGCCCACGAAGCGCTGCGCAACCACGGCGTGATGGTGCTGGACGTGAGCTGCGACCAATTGGCCGCGTCGCTGGTGGAGAAGTATCTGGCGGTCAAGCGCGACGGGTTGCTGTAAGGCATTTGCTGTTCCCCCCTTTGCAAAAGGGGGGCAGGGGGGATTCGCTTTTGCTCCTGAAGCAAGCAACAGCAACAGCAAATCCCCCACGTCCGCTTCGCGGCCGTTCGCCCCCTTTTTCAAAGGGGGCAACAGCACAGGCCGTTGCGGCTATGTGACTGCCGCTTAGCATCTGCCTTTCCCCCTTTGCAAAAGGGGGGCAGGGGGGATTTGCTTTTGCTCTTGAAGCAAGCAACAGCAAAAGCAAATCCCCCACGTCCGCTTCGCGGCCGTTCGCCCCCTTTGTCAAAGGGGGCAACAGCACAGGCCGCTGCGACTATGTGACTGCCGCTTAGCATCTGCTTTTCCCCCCTTTGCAAAAGGGGGGCAGGGGGGATTCGCTTTTGCTCTTGAAGCAAGCAACAGCAAAAGCAAATCCCCCACGTCCGCTTCGCGGCCGTTCGCCCCCTTTGTCAAAGGGGGCAAAAGCACAGGCCGTTGCTATCAAGACGCCGACGAACTCCGGCCGGATCGGCCAACGTCTTCAACCCGGCGCCGTCACCCGCTCCAACGCATCCAGCGCTCTCATCGCCTCGCCGCGATCGCGCCCGCACATCTCGAACGAAGGCTGCAGCGAGCCGCAAAACTTCGGCCGCTCCGGTTTGCCGAACAAGCGGCAACGCAGTTGCTCGTCGAGCTGCACGCAGGCGACCCCGGCCGGTTTGCCGTCCGGCATGCCCGGAATCGGCGAGGTGATCGACGGCGCGATGCAGCACGCGCCGCAGCGGTCGCGGCAGCTCGCGCTCATGGCGGCGCCAGGAACGGTTCGGCCGAACGCACCGCCGACAGCGGGATCGGTCCGTGGACGTGCGGGAAATGATCGCCGCTGCGCTCGCTCCAGTCGTAACGCAGTGCATCGCCCAATGCGGCGGCGTCCAGCGTGAGCAACACCCGCGCGCCACGCCCGCGTTGATGACGTTCGACCACGCCGGCCAGTTGCGCCCGGGTCGCGCAATGCAGGAAGCCTTCGCGATGCAGCGCATCGGGCGCGTAAACGCCGGCCGCCTGCGCGCGCGCCCAGTCGGCCGGGTCGGCGTAGTGGTAGACGGTGTCGGGGGGCGTCGCGTCGGTCTGCGTGGTGTGTATCGACATCGCTATCGCCTCAACAGGATGCAGCGCATTCCAGACCGCTCATGCCGCCCGCGCCGGCCGCCGCGCGATGATCGCCGCGACCAGCAGACCCATCGCGATGGCATGCATCACCGTGGTGACGACGCCGACTGCGCCGATGCGGATCGCGATCGAATGCGGAGTGGCGGCGTCGTGCATCTGGCCCCAGAGAAACCAGGCCTGACCGGCCAGGCCGATCAGCGAGCCGCCGATCAGCAAGGCGAACCCCAGGCTGCCATAGAGGCCGGCGCTGCCCAATGCGGCTCGCCGCGCCAGGCACAGCACCAGGCCGACCGTGCACACCAGCACGTGCGGCGCCGAGCTCATCAGCGGGCCGAGCATCGCCAAGAACAGATCGTTGGAGTTCATCACGCGGTTTCCAAAGGCGGCTTGCCGCGCGACGCGACCGTTCAGCGCCGCTGAACGATACGGGCGCCCGCGGGCAATCAGTCGGCGGTGACCAGCGCCGAAGCGCCCTGGCGCAGTTGCGCATACACCGGATCGGTATCGGGACGCTTGCGGTGCCAGCGCTCGAAACTCTCGGCGGCCTGTTCGACCAGCATGCCCAGACCGTCGACGCGATCGTGCGCGCCGGCGACCTTGGCCCAGGCCAGGAACGGCACCGCCACTTCGCCGTAACTCAGGTCAACCGCGGCGGTGCGCGGCGTGGCCAGGCTCATCGGCAAAGTCGGCATCGCATCGATGCGCGCGGCCGAGGTCGCGTTGACGATCAGATCGAAGTTGCCGAGCGTGTTGACGTCGGCGAGATAGCGCGGATGCACCCGACCCGGCAGGCCCAGCGCATCGGCCAGGGCGTCGGCGCGTTCGGGCGTGCGGTTGACGATGTACAGATCGCCGATGCCGGCATCGAGCAGCGCCGGCGCCACCCCGCGCGCGGCGCCGCCGGCGCCGATCAGCAGAGTGCGACGCGAGCGCAGGTCCAGGCCGTGGCGCTCGGTCAGATCGCGGATCAGGCCGACGCCGTCGGTGTTGTCGCCTTCCCAGCCGGTGGCGCTGCGGATCAAGGTGTTGACCGCGCCAGCGCGCTGGGCGCGCTCGCTCAGCTGCGAACAGATGCTCGCCGCGCGAGTCTTCAGCGGCAGAGTGATGTTGGCGCCGAGGCCGCCTTCTGCGGCGAACTCGGCCAGGGCGACGTCGAAACGTTCCGGCGCGGCATCGATCGCGGTGTACTCCAGCGCGATCCCGAACTGGCGCGCGAACGCGGCATGGATGCGCGGCGACAGCGAGTGCGCGACCGGATGGCCGAACACCGCGTAACGCAGGACCGGGCTGGACGAATTCGAATCGATCGACATGCAGGCGCCTCTCTGGACGGATGACCCTTCCTGGGGGAAGACGCACCGAGCGGCGCGCCAGGGTCCGGTTCCCCGAAGTCTACTCCTCGCCCGCGGGCTGACCAGCGCGCGGCCGGCGTCGGCGCCGACTCGGCTCGGACCGCACGGGCCGCGTTTCGACTGCGCACAGTGGGATGTGCGGCGATTGTGAATTCCAATGATCGTTTGATGGTCCGGAGCCGAGGCAGGTCGCCGCCCCGAGACCCACGCCGTGCGATCGAGGCCCGGACCGGGACGCCGATGCGAAAAGGCTGCGCTCGACCACGACAGCGAAACCCGCATCGCCGGACTAAACTCCCAACATCCATCGCGAGCCCCCATCCCATGCGCACCGCCATCTCCCGCCTGAGTCTGATGCTGGGCTGTACCCTCGCCGGCAGCGCCTTCGCCTTGTCGGAATTCGGCATCGAAGGCATGGGCGTGGTCTCCACCCCGCACAGCGAAGTGCGTGGCGCGATCCGCCCCGACGGCCAACGCATCGTCTGGGGCAGCACCGACCGCAAGGGCGGCGCGGGCGGCTGGGACCTGTGGCAGGCGAAGCTGATCGACGGCCGCTGGCAACAGCCCGAGCCGCTGTCGATCAACTCGGCGGCGAACGATTTCGATCCCTTGTTCAGCGCCGACGGCCGCTGGTTGTACTTCTTCTCCAACCGGCCCGGCGGCCAGGGCGGCGACGATCTGTATCGCGCCGCGGTGTTGGCCGACGGCTACGGCCCGGTCGAGAACCTCGGCCCCGGCGTCAACAGCCGCGGCGACGAATGGGCGCCGACGCCGAGCCGCGACGGCAAGCACCTGCTGTTCGCCAGTAACGGCTTCGGTGGCGCCGGCCGGCACGATCTGTTCGTCGCGACCTGGAGCGGCCGCGCCTTCACCGACCCCAAGCCGGTGCCGGGCGTGAACACCGCCGCCGACGAATTCGACGCGGCCTGGCTCGGCGACGGCCGCGCGATCGTGTTCGCGCGTTCGAGCGACGTCGAGAACGATCCGATTCGCTTGTACGTCGCGCAGTGCGATGGTTCGCGTTATGGCGAGGCGACGCCGCTGGCGTTGTCGTTCAACACCGCCGAGGGCAGTACGCTCGGGCCGGCGCTCGATTGGAACAAGCCCGGCGAACTGGTGGTCAGCGGTTCGGCCAAGGCGCCGAAGGCCGGCAAGATGGATCTGTACCGGATGAAGGCGCCGGCCGCGACCGGCCAGGACGGTTGCGTGACGACAGCGAAGCGGTGATTCGCGATCGGGCCTTCGCGAAGAAGGTTGTGGTGCATTCGCGCGGCGGCGACCGCGTCGCGCTCGCGTACTGGGTCGAGCAATGGCTGCGCGATGGCGTGAGTTACGTCGGCGTGGTCGGCGCCGATGCGTCCGCGTTGGAGGACATCGTCGACTGGACTTGCATCGAGCTGAGCCTGCGCGACGGCCGCGAGCCCGGTGGCGACGACGGCTACGACATTCTCACTGGCTCCCATCAAGCCGACGAATGTCTCGACGATGCGATCGAACTGGCGCGTCTGATCGGCGATCACCCCGATGCGCCGATCTGCATCGTCGAAATCTGAGGCGTCGCGCACAGTTCGTCGAAGCTTGCGACACATTCGTGATCAGATGTTTCGCGCGCGCAACATCTCGCGTCGTGCATGAGGCGCGGCGAAGCATGGTTGTACGCGATGCGAACACGCAAACGGACGCGCGCGAACGACGCCGTTGCGCTGGCGTTCGGCCTGCGCCGCATTGCAGCACGAGCGAGCGGCCGTTCGTCGGAGGATTGCGTTTGCGCGTTTCCGCTAGTCGTGGACGGCTCGCCGCTCATCGGCCCCGCGCATGCCGCGACGCCGCAGCGAACCGCGATCGCGATGCGCGCCGCTATCCTTCCCCCGCCACGTTGTGTGGCAATAAAAAGGATCTTTATGAGCAACATGAAACGTAGTTTTGGGGGTCTGCTGTTCTCGATGTTGCTGTTGGCGGCGCCGGCCATGGCCGCTCCGGTCGGCGGCCTTCCGGTCAAGCCGCAGCCGCCGCAGCCGTTCGGCACCTGGCAAGCCACGGTGCGCTGGCTCGCGCCGCACACCGTGCCCGGCCCGAACGGCACCACGCTGGTCTACAGCTTCCATTACGAGCACATCGTCGCCACCAGTCAGAGCGATTGCGAAGGCCAACTGCAGGGTTACGCTTCGCAGTTGAACGTGACGGTGACGGAGTTCTGCACGTTCCATCCGTATTGATGCAGGTTGCCGCGGGGCTGCTTGCAGCCTCGCGGCGATTTGCGGCGCGCGAGGTCGCGCCGGGCGCCATCGATCGAATCCGGACGCCGCGAACACGGACGCGGCGTCCGATGCATGGGCCGGGTCGATCTCAGCCGGATGAACTCGAAAAGTTCGCGTTGCGCGCGTGTTGCAACCGTCGTACCGCGATGCCTCAGTTCGCCTCGCGCATCCACCGCGCCGCATCCAGCGCGAAGTAGGTCAGCACACCGTCGGCGCCCGCGCGCTTGATCGAGGTCAGCGCTTCCAGCACGCAGCCGCGTTCGTCCAGCCAGCCGTTCTGGATCGCCGCGCGCAGCATCGCGTACTCGCCGCTGACCTGATAGACGAACGTCGGCGCGCCGAACTCGTCCTTCGCGCGGCGCACGATGTCGAGATAGGGCATGCCCGGCTTGACCATGATCATGTCGGCGCCTTCGTCGAGATCGAGCGCGATCTCGCGCATCGCTTCGTCGCTGTTGGCCGGGTCCATCTGGTAGGTGTACTTGTTGCCCTTGCCGAGCGCGCCGGCCGAACCGACCGCGTCGCGGAACGGGCCGTAGAAACTCGATGCGTACTTGGCGCTGTAGGCCAGGATGCGGGTATGGATATGGCCGTCGCGTTCCAATGCGTTGCGGATCTGGCCGATGCGGCCGTCCATCATGTCGCTGGGCGCGACCACGTCGGCACCGGCGACGGCGTGCGACAGCGCCTGCTTGACCAGGGCCTCGACGGTTTCGTCGTTCATGACGTAACCGCTGTCGTCGACCAGTCCGTCCTGGCCGTGGGTGGTGTAGGGATCGAGGGCGACATCGGTGATCACGCCGAGGTCGGGGAAGCGCTGCTTGAGCGCGCGGATCGCGCGCTGGCACAGACCGTCGTCGTCCCACGCGGCGGCGGCGTCGAGCGACTTCGCCTCTGGCGCGGTCACCGGGAACAGCGCGAGCGCGGGCACGCGCAGCTCGCTGGCGCGTTCGGCCACGCGCAGCAGCTCGTCGATCGACAGGCGTTCGATGCCGGGCATGGAACCGACCGGCGCGCGGCCGTCGAGCTCGTGGACGAAGACCGGATAGATCAGGTCGTTGGCGGTGAGGACGGTCTCGCGCATCAGGCGGCGAGAGAAGTCGTCGCGGCGCATCCGCCGCGGGCGCGAGTAGGGATAGGTCATGGGGCTAGTTTACTCCCGCGCGGGGGCGGGGCCTGCGACCTCGGGTCGCGGGCGGGTGGCGATGCTGTGTTCTGCCAGATCGGGCAAGCCGCCCGGCCCACCCAAGATTCCGCGCCGTATCGGTCACCCCCTGTAGGAGCGGCGCAAGCCGCGACCGCGAATCATGCCGTCCGGCGCAAGCTGGAAGCAGCGCGGTCGCGGCTCGCGCCGCTCCTACAGGGGCTGCGGCCGCTTCATCCTAGCCTTGAAACCGCGAGGAACAAGCGTGTCAGTCCGAATACACCCGATACCGCAACGGCCGCACATGCACCGTGCTGCCCGAGGCCGGAGTCACCGCGTCGGGCGTCGCCACCAGGTCCAGCTCCAGCGGCCGGGTCTGGCCATCGACCACCAGTTCCAGGGTGATCCGCTCGGCCAGCCGATGCGAAGAAATCACCCGCGCCGGCAGCCCTTCGCCCTCGCCGACCAGGGCGATGTCGTGCGGCCGCACATACAGGCGCGCGCGGCTGCGGCTGCTGCCGTCGACCGGCAGGCGCAGGGCGTGACCGTTGACCGATAACTCGCCGCCCTCGGTCTGGCCTTCGATCACATTGGCCCGGCCGATGAAATCGAACACATAAGCCGAGGCCGGCGCGCTGTAGATCTCGTCGGGCGTGCCGATCTGTTCGATCCGCCCGTCCTTGAGCACGACCACGCGATCGGCCAGCTCCAGCGCCTCTTCCTGATCGTGGGTGACGAACAAAGTGGTCTGGCCGGTCTGTTCGTGCAGACGCCGCAACCAGCGCCGCAGCTCCACCCGCACCTTCGCGTCGAGCGCGCCGAACGGTTCGTCGAGCAGCAGCACGGTCGGGTCGATCGCCAGCGCGCGCGCCAGCGCGACGCGTTGCTTCTGTCCACCGGACAGCTGTTCGGGATAGCGCGCGCCGAGCTCCGGCAACTGGATCAGGTTCAACAGCTCCTGCACGCGCTTGGCGATCGTCGCCTTGTCCGGCCGCCGCGCGCGCGGCCGGCTGCGCAGGCCGAAGGCGATGTTCTCGGCCACGGTCATGTGCTTGAACAAGGCGTAGTGCTGGAACACGAAGCCGACATTGCGTTCGCGCAGGCTCAGCCGGGTCGCGTCGTGCTCGCCGAACAGCAGCTGGCCCGAATCGGGCTGCAGCAGGCCGGCGATCACGCGCAGCAGCGTGGTCTTGCCCGAGCCCGACGGCCCCAGCAGCGCGACCAGTTCGCCCGAGGCGACGTCGAGATCGACCGAGTCGAGCGCGGCGACGTTCGCATAACGCTTGGCGATGGCTTTGAGATGCAGATCCATTCGTGGCGATACCTGGTGAAGCGAGCAGTGGCAGCGGTGGAGAGGAGTGAGTTCAGAGGAGTGAGGAGCGAGTAGCGAGCGCAGCCTGTGTCAGTGCCTTCGGTGCGAACGCGCGAGCGCGTCGCCGTGCCGCGCTTCCAGCCAGATCTTGACCACCAGCGTGACCAGGGCCAGACCCGCCAGCAGCGAGGCCACCGCGAACGCCGCTGCCGCTTCGCCGCCCATCTGTTTGTACAGCACCTCGACATGCAGCGAGAGCGTATTGGTCTGGCCCATGACGTTGCCCGACACCACCGTCACCGCGCCGAACTCGCCCATCGCGCGCGCGCTGCACAACAGCACGCCGTACAGCAGACCCCACTTGATATTGGGCAGAGTCACGCGGAAGAACATGGTCCAGGCATTGGCGCCGAGCGAACGCGCGGCCAGTTCCTCGTCGCTGCCTTGCTGCTCCATCAGCGGAATCAATTCGCGCACCACGAACGGGAAAGTCACGAACATGGTCGCCAGCACGATCCCGGGCGTGGCGAACAAAATCTTGATGTCGTAGTGATTGAGCAGATCGGCGAAGTAACCGTGAGTCGGGCTGAACAACAGCACCAGACACAGGCCCGCGACCACCGGCGATACCGCGAACGGCAGATCGATCAGCGCCATCAGGGTGCGCTTGCCGCGGAATTCGAAACGGGTCACCGCCCAGGCGGTGAACACGCCGCAGATCGCATTGACCGGCACCACGATCGCGGCGGTGAGCAAGGTCAGCTTGAGCGCGTCGATCGTGTGCGGCTCGCTGACCGCGGCGAACCAGACCTTGAGCCCGCTGCCGAATGCGGCGCCGAGCAACATCAACAACGGCATGACCACGATCAACAGCATGATCGAGGCGGCCACGGCGATCAGGCTCCAGCGCACCCAGGCCGGTTCCTGCAAAGGATCGCGCGCCGGCGCGGTGCGCACTGGCAAGGCAGGTCCGTCAGCCATCGCGGCGATTTCCGTGCGCGAACAAGGTCGAGGCGGCGTTGATCGCGACCAGACACGCGAACGACATCAGCAGCAGCAAGGTCGCCAGCACGATCGCGGCGGTGACGCCGCCGTCCTCTTCCAGGCGGATGGTGATCAGCAGCGGCGCGATCTCGGTCTTCATCGGCAGGTTGCCGGCGATGAAGATGACCGAGCCGAATTCGCCCAGCCCACGCGCGAACGCCAGCGAAAATCCGGTCAGCAGCGCGGGCAGCAGTTCGGGCAGGATCACCCGCCGCAGCGCGGTCAGGCGCGAGGCGCCGAGCGAGATCGCGGCTTCCTCCTGCTCGCGGCCGAGGGTTTCCAGCACCGGCTGCACCGTGCGCACCGCGAACGGCAGGCCGATGAAGATCAGCGCGATCACGATGCCGGTGACGTTGTTGACCAACTGGATGCCGAACGGCTGCAGCCATTGGCCGACCCAGCCGTTCTGGTCGTAGATCGCCGCCAGGGTGATGCCGGCGACCGCGGTCGGCAGCGCGAACGGCAGATCGACCATCGCGTCCATCAGCCGCCGGCCGGGGAAGCGATAGCGCACCAGCACCCAGGCGATCACCGCGCCGAACACCAGCGCCACGATCGCGGCGACGAAGGCGGCGCCGAAACTGACCTTGAGCGAGGCGATCACCCGCGGATCGGAGATCGCGCGCAGCCAGCCGGCGAAGCCAAGCCCGCCCGATCGCAGGATCAGCGCGGCCAGCGGCAGCAGGACGATCAGGCCGAGCCAGGTCAGCCCGAGGCCCAACCCGAGCCCGAGACCGGGCAGCGGCCGGCGCCAGCGGGTGGCGGAGGTCGGCAGAGTAAGGACTTGCTCGCTCATGTGGCGTGGGCGGCAACGTGTTGTGGGGACAGAGGGGTTGGACGCTATCGCGTTCCGGGGGTTCCTGGGAAATGCGCGTTGGTTGTTTCTAGGTGCGGGATGGAGATATGGGGGGGCGAGGATGGGCGGGGTGGGGGTTGGATGGGGTGAACGGGGTGGCCGAGCACCAGGCCAGCGGCCGGGCCATACGCTTGAGAAAATGGGGCCCGAAATACACAAAGTGCGATCGTTCCGACAAACTGGGTCGGGCCGACGAACTTGCCGCCCGCGTTCGGTCGAGATGCTCGTACTGAACGAGCGCTCTGTCGGATGTCCGCCGACAGATCATTGATCTGGCATCGGGGGAGTATTTCGACGGCGCTCAAGCCGGCTGTCGGATTGCTGTGCAACTGGAACGCAGTGCGAACGAGTTTCGTTGGTGCAGTTGTGCTGCGTGTAAGCGGTAGTCTTTGCGCAGTTGCCCGAGGCGTTCCTCAAACCTCCGGGGCCGCAGGTCGGCACGCTTGAGCATGGCTGCGGAACAGCGTGTGCCATGCCTTCTTCGTCGTCTTCGCTCTTAGAATTACGAACGCCGACGCTCACGCCGCTATGTATGTTTTGCTTGTCGAAGCACTGTATTTACACACGCCCACACCTTTGGTCAGGTTGTTGAACGCGTCAACGTCCTATGCGGGTAGTCGAGATATCTGGGCGGCGTTAGACTCGGGTCGGGGTGCACGAATGCAAAGTCTGTTCGACAGGTCGAGGTATGCCGACAGGCATGCCTGATACTTGAAAACAAAGCATTGGTGTTGAGCAATGCGTCCGCCAATGCGGCGGCCGCCATGGAACTGGCAAAAGGGGGGAAGCGATGAATCTTTCGACGGCGCTCAGGCCGAGCGTTGCGTTGCTGCTGTGCGTATGCGGCCCGCTGTGGGCGCAGTCCCCTCTGATGCCGCCGGTGGAATACGAGAAGCGAATCCGCGCGACCGAGATGGTCACCGCGCTGAGTTCGGACCTGTTCGGCGACAGCGTTTCGCTCTACAACGGGTCGACCGAATTCAGTACTACGAATCGATCCGAGAGGCGCCATGAAATTATCTATATCCAAGGCCGTTTCTTTGTTGATGTTGCCAACAATTTTAATGATTCATGTGCGTGATGTGCGTGCTACTTCATTGGCGGATCGATCTCTCGATGAGCTATTCAAGGTGTCCGCTGCCGTGATGTCTGTAAAAATAAATTCTGAAAAAAGCGAATGCATTGAAAGCAAGTGTCTCTACCGCAGCGATATAGAGGTCGCAGAGAAAATTAAGGGTGAATTAACTTCTTCGCGCATGTCTATCTGTTCTCTCCATCCGCTCGGCGTGCAAGAAAAATATTATATATTTGTTGTCCGTGGATCTGCGGAAGATACGTATGGCATGCAATGCGATTACGTCGCCCTTACTGATGGAGTTATCAAGGATGATATGGATGGAACATACTATCGATACATGTCCCCAAACGCATATGGTAGGTCGGTTGATTTTGAAGGCGCCACGTACAGAACGCTTGAGATCGAAGAGCCGGTGTTTGGAAGAAAGCTGTCGGAGTGGAGATTGCTGTCGAAAACACTGAAAGGGGCGGCAGGCGAAAAGTAATGCAGTTGATGTGGGTGGTGATCAGTCTGCCGACTAGAAGGGAATTTGCGTGCGTCAGGATGCCAGGAGCGGCGCCGCAATCGCTCGAATGGGGCAGGCACGCGGGGTGTTGGAAAAAGCAGGTCAAATCAATGCTGGTCTTCCGGGCTCAAAAGTGTGGGTTTCAATCGCCCAGTAGATGCCTGCTGGCTCAGGAAAAACCATCTCTAAATGCAGCTGCCTTGGTCGGGCGAATCATCGACGAGTCGAGGTTGATCTGCTTTAAGTTCGTGGCGCCGGGCGACGGCGATGACAGCTGAGTAATTGATGCCGATCCGTTTGGTAGGTGGCAATGAGAATTAAATGGCGCTCCATCATCACGCTGTTGGTCTTAGCCGCGATCGCATCCTGCGCGAGCTCACCAAAAACCGATCCGGTGGTCAAGGGCGGCAAGCAAGGGTATTTCGTCGATCCTGGTGATTTTTGGGGAGTCAACTTCAAGCAGGGTGAGCCAACTCAAGCCGGCTCGTTGTCATTAGCGTTGTTCGGCCCTCGCGACCAAGAGGCGCTGGATAATGACCTTTTACTGCTTGAGAGGATGCCGCCGGAGATCCCTTTAAGAGTTGTCGGCTTCGCGGATTCCAAAGAGTGCGCCGGTACGTCCTGCGCTGAATTGTCGCTGCGACGGGCGCGGGCACTGCATGACTGGATGCTCAATCATGGCGTATCGAAATCGCGACTGTCTCCGCCGCATGGATTCGGTAGCGCTAGGCCGATTGGTGACAACGAAACGGAAGACGGTCGGGCACGAAACAGGCGCGCGTACATCAGTTACGAAGATACCCCATAGAAATCATTGCGATGTCGAGCAGGTCGAGCAAATGCGATAGTGACGGGGAATGGATGATGAAGCAGATCTCGATGTTCCTGGCTATCGTGCTGGCAAGTTCGTCGGGCGCGGGCTGGGCGACTGCGCCCGCAGACAGGTCGGTAGAAACCTTGTTCAAAAATGCAAAGGCTGTCGTTGCCGGAAAAGTGACGGGTGTGAGAGCTGCGTGTGGGCAGAGCAAACAGGTCTGCAATTCGAACTATGCGATCTCAATGGAAGTAAAAACAGTCAGAGAACTCAAGTCGACGGATGAGTCGAGCGCTAAATACAAGTCCTTATGCTCCAACGTTCCTCTGGAAGTCGGTGCTGCATACACTTTGTTTCTGGAGGCGCCGACAGAATTCAATGCGCAGGGCCCGGGCGTGTGCGATCTTGTAGTCGATGTTGATGCCGTGTTTCAGAGGATCGGGTCTTTCGTGTACCGCGTGGGTTCGCCGGATGCCAAGATCATCGTCGACTTTGAAGGCGCCAAGTACCTGACGAATGCCGTAGTAGAGCCCGATTTTGATCAGGCGATGAAATCTCTGTCGCATCATTTATCGCCGTGAGGGATAGTGAGGCTGTCTTCGATGAAATCCGATAAACGCATCCGCGCAACCCGGATGCTGGCCGCGCTGAGCTCGGACCTGATAAGTTACCCAAAATGAAAACAACAATTGTTGTCTGTGTTGCGGTCGGACTTTGCTTGGCTGCTCTGGTTTGGGTTTTTTTCCCAGTATCTATCGAATCCAACCTCCAAACATTCGTGCCATTGACGATCGAAGAGTTCGCACAAGTTCGTAGCGACGCAATCGCTGCGGAAGATTCGTTAAAGCTCAAAGGGATCGAGTTGATAGCGGGCGATCCAAAGTCGCAATCAATACAATTCGATTGCAAAGGCGTGCCGGTCTTGACGCTAATTAATGGGCCGGTGGTGCTGTCGATGCTCACAGTTGTAGATGCAGAGCAGCGCGCTCCAGATGTCGTGCCGTTCCGAAAGCGGTTGTATCCTCGATTAAAGAAGTCCGGGGAGCCGTTTGTAAGAAATTCTGCTCTTCATCGGCCGAATGCCATTGAAGCATTTGTACTTAAGTACCGTGAAGGCATAGATGTTGCAGCCGACTGCTCTCAGAGCCGACAGTGACCAATCGGCGATAACAAAGCAGGTGATGGCCGAGTACAGACTATGTGAGCATAGTTTGGTTGTGGAGATATCCCATGAGGCTGACTTATAGTTTCTAGCTCCGCGGCTCGTAGGGTTTTGCTGAGCCTGGGCGACATAACAACAAAAAGGCCCGCAAAAGCGGGCCTTGTCGTTGCTGGAGTGGCAATGGGCTTCAGCCGATCACTTCGGCAAATAAATCTTGTCGAAAAAACCCCCATCCGAAAAATGCGCCGCCTGCGCCTTCTTCCAGCCGCCGAAGGCGCCGTCGATGGTCACCTGCTTCACCGCCGGGAACTTCGCCAGTTCGGCCGCCGGGACCTTGTCGGGTTCGGCCGGGCGGTAGCCATGTTTGGCGGCCAGGCGCTGGCCTTCGGGGGTGTAGAGGAAACGCAGGTAGGCTTCGGCCTGTTTGCGGGTGCCGTGTTTGTCGACGTTCTTGTCGACCCAGGCCACCGGCGGTTCGGCCTTGATGCTCAGGCTCGGGATGACGACTTCGAACTGGCCGCGGGTGTTGGCTTGCTCCAGGGTCAGCAGCGCTTCGTTTTCCCAGGCGATCAGCACGTCGCCGATCTTGCGGTCGACGAAGGTGGTGGTCGAGCCGCGCGCGCCGGTGTCGAGCACGGGGACGTTCTTGAACAGGCTGGTGAGGAAGTCGACGACCTTGTCGCCGTCGCGGAACTTGGTCGAGGCGTAGGCCCACGCGGCCAGATAATTCCAGCGCGCGCCGCCGGAGGTCTTCGGGTTCGGGGTGATCACCGCGACGCCCGGCTTGATCAGGTCGTCCCAATCCTTGATGCCCTTCGGGTTGCCCTTGCGCACCAGGAACACGATGGTCGAGGTGTAGGGCGAGCTCTGGTGCGGCAGTCGCGATTGCCAGTTCGCCGGCAACTGCTTGGCGTTGGCGATGGTGTCGATGTCGCCGGCGAGCGCGAGGGTGACCACGTCGGCTTCGAGTCCGTCGACCACCGCGCGCGCCTGTTTGCCCGAGCCGCCGTGCGAGGCGCGGATGTTGAGGGTTTCGCCGGTCTGCTGTTTCCATTGCGCGGCGAAGACTTGATTGACCTCGGCGTAGAACTCGCGGGTGGGGTCGTAGGACACGTTGAGCAGATCGGTGTCCTTGGCCGACACCGCGCCGGCGGCGACGAGCGCCAGGGCCAGCAGGGTCGAGCGGAGTGCGGTTTTCATCGGTAGCTCCTGTGAGGGAAGGGCAAGGTCGAATCAGAATGCGAGCTGGGCGCGGGTGAAGAAGGCCTTTTCGTCTTCTCGATCGGCCCCGGCGGCGGCGCCGCCGTCGAATTGCGTCTGGGTGTAATTGGCGACGAGCTTGAGATTGCCGGTCAGGTACCAGTTCAAGCCCAGTCCCCACGAACGCGCGGCCGCGGCGACGGCGTTGCGGTCGGCGTAACGCGGGAAGGCGTCGTCGTCGATCTCCAGGCGGCCGTAGCGCGCGACCAGTTCGAACGCGCCCCAGCCTGCCCCACCGAGCGTAAAAGCTTGGTTAGGCCGGGCCACGCCCTTGTAGCCGGCGTCTTCGCCGGTCAGCACGTAACCGGCGGTCAGCTGCCAGGCGGTGTGTTCGAGTTCGTCGGCGAAGGCGCCGACGCGCACGTCCTGACTGGAGCTGACGTATTCGCCGAGCAGGCTCAGGCCGTTGCGGTAGTAGAACGCCTGCGGCGACCAGCGCGTCTGCGCGCCGTCGGCGAGCACCGCGCTGCGGTAGTTGAAGAACTGGGTCTGGCCCGGGGTGCGATAACGCGGCAGGAAGTTATTGCCGTTGCCGCGGCGGTCGCCGCTGCTCGCGGCCAGGCCGAAGCCGAGGCCGGACAGCGCGTTGCTCGCGTTCTTCCACGGTTCGACGAAGACGCGGCCTGCGAGTTCGAATTCGTTGTCGGGATTGACGGTCGGGCTGTCGCGGCCGTCGACCGCGCCGTTGAATACGCCCAGCGCGTACGACACCGTCGCGCCGGCGAGTTCGCCCTGCAGCTGCACACCCAGATCGCGATTGGGCGTGAGTTCGGAGGCCAGGCCCAGTTCGATCAATCCGGTGGAACCGCTGGATTGCAGGCGTTCCAGCCCGACCGGGCTCTTGAATTTGCCGATCCGCACGGTCGCGCGCGGATCGAATTTCAGATCGAAATACGCATCGGCGATGGTCGCGCTGTCGCCGGCGAATTCGGGGGTGAGGCGGAAGCCGATCAGCGGGCCCCAGGTGCCTTCGATGGTCGGCATGATCCGGCGGAACAGGAAGGTGTCGTTCTGCGGCAGTTGTCTGTCGTCGATGAAGAAGCGGCCGTCGGCCTGCACCAGCGCCTTGAACTTGAGTTCGACATCGCCCGGCGGCGGCGATTTCACCGACAGGCCCTTGCTGGCGCTGAGCGACACCACCGGCGTGCTGGCGACGCGGGCGGCGTTTTCCTCGGCCTGCAGTTCGAGTTTGCGTTCGATCACCCGCAGGCGTTGATCGAGATCGCTGAGGTTGCCGCTGTCGGCCGAGGCGTTGGCGACCGCGTCGCCGCCGCCGAGGCGTTGCTCGATCGCGCGCAGGCGCTGGGCCAGTTGCTCGACGGTGAGCTCGTTCGACTGCGCGTGAGCCGGCAGGGCGAGCGCGCAGGCCAGCGCGCTCCACAACGAGACGGTCGCGGTGCGCGCGTTGAGCGCAGGTCGAACCCGGGTTTGCATGACGTGCTCCTTCGATCGATGACGGACGTGGATGGGTCCACGCATTGAGTGGAGAAAACAAAAGCCGCGGACATCACCGAGGCGCGAATGCCCAGCGCCGAACCCCTCGACCGCGATGCTGCCGACGACCGCCCGCTTCCCCGCGGGCGGTCGCTCACGTGACGGTGTTGCTTACGCCCACGACTCCTGCGCCGCGTCGACCTCAACCCGCTGGGTGCGGGTGATTTCGACGATGCGCGTGTCCTGAATGACGACTTCGATCCGCCCCGCGCGCAGTTCGCGCACCGCATTCAACAGCACGTACTCGGTATCGCTGAGGTTGACGATGTTGATCTCGGGTTCCGGGTCGCGGGCGATCGGATAACGCACGGTCGACACTTGCTGCGCATCGTCGACGGCGGCGCGTTTGCGGGGCGCGGCGGCGGGTTTCGTCGGCGTCGCGGGCGCGGCCGCTTTCGACACGGCTTTCTGCTTCGCGCCCGGGCCCGGGCCGCGGCTCACGACAGGCCTCCGTCGAGACTCAAGCTGGCTTCGGCGATCGGCAGGGCGGCGAGAAAATCCGGCGCCAGCGCCAGTTCGCGCAGGCTGCGGCGGTCGAGCACGTCGGAGATCGCGTCGCGCGCCTCGCGCATCAGCGAACGCAGGCTGCAGGCGTCCGGGTCGGGGCAGTCGGCGCAGGCCTGGTAGGCGCTGACGCTGGCGCAGCGCACCGGCGCCAGCGGGCCGTCGATGGCGCGGATCAGGTCGCCGACCATGATCTGGTCGGCCGGGCGGGCGAGGGCGTGGCCGCCTTTCTGGCCGCGCCGGCTGTCGATGAAACCGGCCTGGCGCAGGTCGACCAGGATGGTTTCGAGGAACTTGCTCGGCGCGCCGCTGTGTTCGGCGATGGTGCGCGCCTGCAGCCGCTCGCGGCGCGGCCGCGGGACCAGCGCGGGGTCGGTCGGACGCCGGGCGTGCTCGGCGCGCGCGAGCGCGCACATCGCGCGCAGGGCGTACTTGGCCTTCATCGTCAGCATTTCCTATTCACCATGTAGGGAATGTGGCGGGGCGCGCGGGCCAGGGGAAAAGGTATTGCTTCATCTGCTTATGACCGCCCGGCATGTGCCGGGGGCGAGGGTAGGAGCGGCGTGAGCCGCGACCGCGAGGCCACGGCTGGGTCGAAAGCCGCGTCGTGGTTGCGGATTCGCGGTCGCGGCTCACGCCGCTCCTACAGGGGAGGAACCCGGCTCGGGCGGGAATGGGTACGATGCGCGGCAATGCGATCGTTCAAATACCTGCCGCCGCTGGCGCGCACCTGTCTGTGGGTTCTCGCCGCGCTGGCGGCGCTGTGCTGGCTGGCGCCGTGGCTCGGCCGCTACGGCCCGATCCTGCCCGACTGGGACGCGCTGTCGGCCCGGCCCGGGACCGCCGGGCATTGGTTCGGCACCGACGCGATCGGCCGCGACGTGTTCGCGCGCACCCTGGCCGGTGGGCGGCTGTCGCTGGGCATCGGTTTGCTGGCGAGCGTGGTCGCGCTGGTGATCGGGCTGGGTTACGGCGCGATCGCCGGACTCGCCGGCGGCTGGGTCGAGCGCTTGATGGTGCGGGTGCTCGACGTGTTCTCGGCGCTGCCGTTCCTGTTGGTGGTGATCCTGCTGCTGACCTTGTTCGAACGTTCGCTGCTGCTGTTGCTGGCGGCGATCGGCGGTTATGTCTGGATCGATCTGGCCCGGGTCATGCGCGCGGAGGCCGCGCGGTTGCGCGAGGCGCCGTTCGTGCTCGCGGCGCAGGCGGCCGGAGCGAGCTTCGGCCAGCGCCTGCGCTGGCATGTGTTGCCGAACCTGATGCCGCTGGCGTTCGTGTACCTGGGATTGATCCTGCCGCAGGCGATCCTGGTCGAAAGTTTTCTCGGTTTTCTCGGCCTGTCGATCGACGAGCCGTCGTCGAGCTGGGGCGGTCTGCTCGCCGAAGGCGTGCAGGAACTCGACAGCGCGCCGTGGACCTTGTTGTTTCCGGCTGGGTTCTTGGTGACGACCTTGGCCGCGTTCCAGTTTCTCGGCGACGGGCTGCGCGATTGGCTCGATGTGCATCGCTCGCCGCAGGGCGATGCGCCGCGTCAGGCCGCGGCCGCATGAGCGCGCTGGTTTCGCTGCACGGGTTGTGCGTCGCCGTCGACAGCGCTTCGTCACCATCGCGACGTCTGCTCGGCCCGCTGGATATGGAACTGCATGCGGGCCAGTGCCTCGGCGTGGTCGGCGAAAGCGGCAGCGGCAAGAGTCTGACCGCGCTGGCCTTGCTCGGTCTGCTGCCGGCGCAACTGCGCGCGCAGGGACGTTTGAACATCGACGGCCACGACATCGCGATCGCCAGCGCCGCGCATGCGCGGCTGCGCGGCCGCACCCTGGCCTGGGTACCGCAGGATCCGCTCGCGGCCTTGCATCCGCTGCGTCGGATCGGCGCGCAGCTCAACGAAACCTTGCGCGTGGTGCGTGGTTTGTCGGCGACGGCGGCGGTCGCTCAGGCGCAGGCCTTGCTCGAACGCGTGCAACTGCCGGATCCAGCCGCGGCCCTGCGCCGTTATCCGCATCAGTTCTCCGGCGGCCAGCGCCAGCGCATCGCGATCGCGTTGGCCCTGGCGACGCAGCCGCGGGTGCTGATCGCCGATGAACCGACCTCGGCGCTGGATGCGCGCATCGCCCGCGACATTCTCGATCTGCTCGATCGATTGCGCCGCGAGGATGGGTTGGCGCTGCTGCTGATCAGTCACGACCTGCCGCTGGTGGGCGCGTATGCGCAGCGGTTGCTGGTGCTGCAACGCGGCGAGGTGGTCGAGCGCGGCGACACCGCGACGGTGTTCGCGTCGCCGGCGCATGCGTATACGCGCGAGCTGCTGGCCGCGGATCGGATCGACGCCTTGCCACCCGAACCGACGACGCAGGCCGATCACGACACGACGCCGCTGCTGCGCGGCGAAGCCTTGTCGATGCGCTATCCGCGCGCGCCGCGGCCGGCGCTGGATGGGGTCGATATCGAATTGAGGCGAGGTCAGGGGCTGGCCTTGGTCGGCGAAAGCGGCAGCGGCAAGAGCACTTTGGGCCGGGTCCTGCTGCGTCTGTTGCGCGGTGCGCAAGGGCGCGTGTCGATCGATGGGATCGATCTGGGTTCGCTGGACGCCGCGGCCTTGCGCCGCTTGCGCGCGCGGACCGGGGTGGTGTTCCAGGACCCGTACGCCTCGCTGGATCCGCGCCTGCGCGTGGCCGAGATCGTGGCCGAGCCGCTGCGCATCCACGGACATCTGGACAAGGCCGCGCGCCGCGCGCGCGCCGCCGAACTGCTGGGCGATGTCGGCCTGGATGAGGCGATGCTGGATCGGTATCCGCATCAGTTTTCCGGCGGCCAGCGCCAGCGCATCGCGATCGCTCGCGCGTTGGCGACCTCGCCCGACCTGTTGGTCTGCGACGAAGCGGTGTCGGCGCTGGACGCGCATCATCGCGCGGCGATCCTGGCCTTGCTCGCGCGGCTCAAGCGCGAGCGCGGCTTGGCGTTGTTGTTCGTGACCCATGATCTGGCCGCGGCCGCGGCGGTGGCCGAGCGCATCGCGGTGCTCGAAGCCGGGCGGATCGTCGAGACGGGACCGACGGCGCAGGTGTTGAATGCGCCTCAGCATGCGCATACGCGCGCGCTGGTGGCGGCTCGGCCGGTGGCGATTGTGTCGGTCTAGCGAATTTGCTTAAGCGGCGCGGTGTGTGACCGCGGCGGCCGAGGCGGTTCGCGTGAGGCGATCGGCGATCTGAGACGAAAGCGTCGGGGCTGAAGCCCCTCCCACAAAAGACGTCATGCCTTCGCGTCGAGACCGGGTTCGCGCTCGCGTTTCTGCTTGCGGTTTAGGGCTCTCTCGACGCGGCGCTTGACGACAGCCGATCGCCGCTGCGCCGCCGCGATCGCGACGGCGCAGCGCGAGTCCATCGTCAGATGATGCCGCCGCCGATCCCGAGCCGGACCACGCCGACCACGATCACGATGGCGTTGAGCAGCAGGCCGGTCTTGGCCCGGCCGTTGTTCTCCGACTTGGTGAACAACAGGCCGATCGCGGCGATGATCGCGCCGACCGCGGCGAACGGAATCAGAAACCAGTTGCCCCAGCCGAGCAACGGAATCAGGGCCAGGACCATCCACGCCAGCGCGAAAATGCCCCAGAGCAGGCTGATCAATCCCATCGTGTCGTACTCCGCATGCGGCCGGATTGGCTTCGTGGGTGCAACGTAGCGTCTGCGGCGGCGAATTCAAGTGCCGCAGGTCGCCATGACCTTCGCGCTTTCAGCTGGCGCAAAGAAAACCGGCGCCTCGCGGCGCCGGTTTTTGCAACGCTATAACGATGCCTGGAGCGTGAGGCTTACGGACGCACCGTCGCCGCGCACTGACGCACCTTGCCCAACTGCGTGGTGGTGATCGCGCCGATCTGCTGCAACTCGGTGGCGTGATCGGAGATGCAACGCAGGTAGAGCGCACGGCTGCCGTGGGCGTGGGTCGCGCACAGCTTGCTCTCGGCGGTGATGTTGGCGCCGATGATCAGGCCGGGCGTTTCCAGCGCCTTGACCGTGGTGTCGCAGGTGCCGAGGATCGCGTTGCCCGGATTGAGCGTCCAACCGATGTCGGTGAACAATGCCGGGGTCAGATCGACGTCGAACTGGGCCTGCACTTCCGGCGTATCGAACGGTTCCATCAGCGCGTTCGGCTGCAGGTCGGTGTCGAAGTGCGAGAAGGTCGAACCGACCGCGACGACGGTCGGCGCGTACAGCCGCGTGCGGCCATTGCGGTCGGCGCCTTGCAGGAAGTTCGGATCGACCAGCGCGCCCGCCGTCGCCGGCAGGTTGGCCTTGACCAACGCGCCGTCGCCCTGCGAGATCATCACCGTGGGAATGGTGATGTCGGTGATCGGCGGAGCCGAATTGCCCATGCCCGCGACGCCGCCGGTGTTGTTGACGATCACCACCGCGACCGCGCCGTTGAGCTGCGCATTCTTCGCCTTGACCGCGAAGTTGCAGGTGCCGCGATCGATCACCGCGACCTTGCCGGCGATGGCGGCGGCGTTGACGAACGGGGTTTCGCAACCGTCGCTGACCGAAGCGGCGGCGACGCCGTCGTTGACCAGAACCAGCTGACCGGCCGGGAAGCTGGTCGCCGACGGAGCCGGGCCGAAGTCGGCGAAGCCGATTTCGTAGCTGCCCGCGGCCGCGGCCGGCGCGGTCACGTTGAGCACGGTGCGCCGATCGAGGACCAGCGGCGCCTGCGCGTTGACCTGGGCGCCGTTCCACACCGTGCGGCCCGGGGTCTTCATGGCCGTGGCGCGCAACGCGTCGGTCATCGCCGGGTCGTTGAAGGCCTTGTTCTGGACGTTGTCGTAGGCGTTGCTGGTGTAGACGTCGCTCAGGCCCGCGAGCAGCGCGCCGGTGTTCTTGTTGATGAACCCTTGCGCGCCCAGGCCGTGGCCGAGCTCGTGCATGACCACGTTGAGGAAGTTGATCTTGCCTTCCGGGGTCTTGCCGTCCAGGCCCAGGTACCAACCCGAGCCCGCCAGGCAGTCGGGCTTGCCGAGATCGCCGTTGAACTGGGAGAAGATGTCGGCCGGGTCTTCCGGGTCGGGCACGAGGTCCTCGCCGGCGATCGCGTCGGCGAGCGCGGAGTGGTACAGCGTGTTGGGTTTGGAACCCGGGAAGTCGTTGAGGATCCAGTTGGTGCCGGCCGCGCCGAGGGTGCCGCCGGTGGCGGTGCAGGTCAGGCGGGCGAAGGTGGCGAACACCTTGATCTCGACGTTGCTCTGCAGCACCGCGCCCCACGCGTCCATCGCGTACTGGTAGACGATGCGGCGTTGTTCGCCGATGGAGACGCCGGGGTTGCCGCCGACCGGAGCGGCCGCGGTCGGATCGTTGAGGCCCACGGCGGTGCCGTTGTCGCCGTTGATCAGGGTGAGGTTGGCGGCGTGCGCGCTCGGCGCGAGCGCGAAGGCGCCGGCGAGTGCGATCGAAATGGCGAGCAGTGACTTATTCACGCGGCAGCTCCCCGTGCTGAGTGGCGGGAGCGGCGTCGTCGCTGGGATCGCTGTGCTGGATGACGATCTTGCCGTTCGCGTCGCGGGTGGCGGTGAGCGTGCTCATCTCCGACAGCGGCATCTTGCGCGCGACCGTGCCGTTGGACAGGCGGCGTTCGCTGGCGCGGACCTCGCTTGCGTTGGCCGGGAACGCGCCGCGCAAGGTGCTGGCCTTCGCCGTCGACTTTTGCTGCGTCGCAGCGGCCTTGTCGAGCGCCTGGCTCTCGGCTTCGGTCAGCGGACGCAGCTTTCCGTTTGCGTCGATGCCGACCTTGGAACTGGAAACCGAGGCGTCCGCGGTGGACGGTTCGGCGGCGTGGGCCACGCAACAGGTGGCAAGGAGCAAGCCGGGCACTAACAGCCCGACTTTCAAGCGAGTACTCATGATCAATCCCCCTAAGAATTGGCAATGGTGACTCGTTCGGACGGTGTTTCTATACGAACGAATGCGGTTATTTGTGTGAAGCAACGACAAGCCGCAGCCGAGTTTGCGCACGAAACCCGATCGAACACAAGGACGTAAAAGAGCAGGCAAAACCGGCCATGGTCGGTTTGCTGCATTGCAGCGTGATGAACAGGGCCGTGCTCAGTCTGTTCATCACGCCACAGAATTTATATACCGGATCCAATGTAAAAAAGTGCACAAAAACGTTTATGGTTAACCAAACCGGTGCCGGGGAGGGCGCGGTCACAAGCATGGTCGCGCTTCGACGGTTCCGAATCCGGTTCTTGTCAGCCATTAGGGGGAAAACGCATGAATCGCAGCACCCTACTGGCGCTGGCTATCGCCAGCGTCATCGGTATGAACGTGGTCGCAGTACCCGTAGCGTTCGCAGGCAACAACTGCGACCTCAACGACGGCGACACCAGCAACGAAAACAGCGGCGGCAGCAGCGCCAACGGCGCCGACGCGATCGCGTGCGGCAACGGCAACACCGCCGAAGGCGCGGAAAGCGTCTCGATCGGTCAGGCCAACAGCGCCGACGGCGCGAGCGCCAGCGCGCTGGGCTATGTCAACACCGCCGGCGGCGACGACAGCAGCGCGGTCGGTAATTTCAACCAGGCCAGCGGCACGGGCAGCAACGCGTTCGGTCGCGGAAACATTGTGTTCGGCGACAACGCCAATGCCTTCGGCAGCGAAAACAGCGCCGACGGCGCCGGCGCGGTCGCGCTGGGCGGCAACAATTCGGCGGGAGGCGTGGGCGCGGTGGCGGTCGGCAACGACAACGCCGCCGACGGCGACGGCAGCCATGCGTCGGGCGGCGGCAACATCGCCGGCGGCGCCGCGTCGCTCGCGGTCGGCAGCGGCAATACCGCCAGCGGCGCCGAGGCGACCGCGGTCGGCCGGATCAACGAAGCCAGCGGCGTGGGCGCCACCGCGGTCGGTTTCGTCAATAACGCCAGCGCCGACGGCGCGAGTGCGCTGGGCACGTTCAACAGCGTCACCGGTGTCGGCGCCAACGGCGTGGGTCGCGGCAACCGGGTCGGGAGTGAAAACGGCAATGCCTTCGGCGGCGACAACTTCGTCACCGGGACCAATGCCACCGCGTTGGGCAACGGCAACACCGTCAGCGGCGCGCGCAGCCTCGCCGCCGGTGTCGGCGCGCAGGCCAGCGCGGACGATGCGGTCGCGCTGGGCAATGGCTCGGTCGCCGATCGCGCCAACACGGTCTCGGTCGGCGCGGCCGGCGCGGAACGCCAGATCACCAACGTCGCCAACGGCACTCAGGCCAACGACGCGGTCAATCTGAGCCAGCTGCAGGCGCTCGGCGACGGCTTCGTGGTGCGCGGCACCCAGACCGGCGCGAACAGCGTCGCGGCTGGGGCCGGCAGTGAATCCAGCGGTGCCGGCAGCAGCGCGCTCGGCAGCGGCAGCGTCGCCAGCGGCGCGGACAGCACCGCCGTGGGCGCTGCCAACACCGCCAGCGGCAGCGGCGCGAGCGCGGTGGGTTTCGTGAATACGGCCAGCGCCGACGACAGCAGCGCGCTGGGCAACTTCAACGAGGCCAGCGCGGTCGGCGCGAACGCCATCGGCCGGCTCAACCTCGCCACCGGCGTCAACAGCAACGCGGTCGGCGGCGACAACACCGCCAGCGGCGACAGCGCCAGCGCGGTCGGCAGTCTCAACCACGCCAGCGGCGCCAACAGCAATGCCTTCGGAAGCGGCAATATCGCCAGCGGCGTCGGCGCGGCGGCACTGGGCACCGACAACACCGCCAGCGCCGACGACGCCAGCGCGATAGGTGTAGCCAACGAAGCCAGCGCCAACGGCGCCAGCGCGGTGGGTTACGTCAACATCGCCAGCGGCGCCAACGCCAGCGCGCTGGGCAACTTCAACACCGCCACCGGCACCGGCAGCGTCGCGGCGGGTCGCGGCAACACCGCCAACGGCTTGAACAGCAACGCGATCGGCGGCGACAACACCACTGACGGCGACAACGCCACCGCGATCGGCACCGGCAACCTCGCCAACGCCGCCAACAGCAACGCGGTCGGCAGCTTCAATCAGGTCGACGGCGACGCCGGCAACGCGGTCGGCGCCAACAACACGGTCAGCGGCGCGAACGGCAATGCCTTCGGCGGCGACAACACCGTCGACGGCGCCAACGCCACCGCGATCGGCAGCGGCAACACCGCGAGCGGCGCGAACAGCCTCGCCGCCGGCTTCAACAGCCAGGCCACGGCCAACGACTCGGTCGCGCTGGGTTCCAACTCGGTCGCCGATCGCGCCAACACGATCTCGGTCGGCGCGCTCGGCGCCGAGCGTCAGATCGCCAACGTCGCCGACGGCACCGATGACACCGACGCGGTCAACGTGCGCCAGTTGCAGGACGCGATCACCACCGCCGGCGACGGCTTCGTGATCCGCGGCACCCAGACCGGCACCGACGCGGTCGCGGCCGGCGTGGGCAGCGAGGCGAGCGGCGACAACGCCAGCGCGCTCGGCAACGGCAGCCTCGCCAGCGGCGCGAACAGCACCGCGGTGGGCAACCTCAGCATTGCCAGCGGCGACAACGCCAGCGCGGTGGGTTGGGGCAATACCGCCAGCGGCGCGGAAAGCGCGGCGTTCGGTACCTTGAACGACGCCAGCGGCGACTTCTCCAGCGCATTCGGCTACGTCAATCAGGCGGTCGGCGAGAACAGCAGCGCATTCGGTAATTTCAACTCGGTGCAGGGCGCGGGCAGCAATGCCTTCGGCTCGACCAACCAGGTGAACTCGGACAACGCCAGCGCGTTCGGCAACGCCAACGTGGTTGACGGCGCCAACGCCACCGCGATCGGCAGCGGCAACACCGCCAGCGGCGCCAACAGCTTCGCGGCTGGCTTCAACAGCCAGGCCACGGCCGCCGATTCGGTGGCTTTGGGTTCCAACTCGATCGCCGATCGCGCCAACACGGTGTCGGTGGGCGCGGCGGGCGCGGAGCGCAACATCGCCAACGTCGCCGATGCGACCGCGGCGACCGATGCGGTCAACTTGCGTCAGTTGCAGGCGATCGGCGACGGCTTCGTGATTCGCGGCACCCAGACCGGCGCCAACAGCGTCGCGGCCGGTGCCGGCAGCGAATCCAGCGGCGCGGGCAGCAGCGCGCTGGGCAGCGGCAGCCTCGCCAGCGGCGACGACAGCACCGCGGTCGGCGCGGCCAATACCGCCAGCGGCAGCGGCTCCAGCGCGGTCGGTTTCGTCAACACCGCCGGCGCCGACGATGCCAGTGCGTTCGGCAATTTCAATCTCGCCAACGGCGTGGGTTCGAATGCGTTCGGTCGCGCCAACACGGTCAACAGCGTCAACGGCAATGCCTTCGGCGGCGACAACACGGTCGATGGCGCCAACGCCACCGCGATCGGCAACGGCAACACCGCCAGCGGCGTCAACAGCCTCGCCGCCGGCTTCAACAGCCAGGCCACGGCCGCCGATTCGGTGGCCCTGGGGTCGAACTCGATCGCCGACCGCGCCAACACGGTCTCGGTCGGCGCGGCCGGCGCCGAGCGTCAGATCGTCAACGTCGCCGACGGTTCGCAGGCGACCGACGCGGTCAACGTGCGTCAGTTGCAGGCCATGGGCGACGGCTTCGTGATTCGCGGCACTCAGACCGGCGCGAACAGCGTCGCGGCGGGCGCGGGCAGCGAATCCAGCGGTGCGGGCAGCAGCGCATTGGGCAGCGGCAGCCTCGCCAGCGGCGCGGGTGCGTCCGCGCTCGGCGGCGGCAACACCGCCAGCGGCGATGACAGCACCGCGGTCGGCGCGGTCAACGAAGCCAGCGGCAGCGGGTCCAGCGCGATCGGTTTCGTCAACACCGCCGGTGCCGACGATGCCAGCGCGTTCGGCAACTTCAACCTCGCCACCGGCGTGGGTTCGAATGCGTTCGGTCGCGCCAACACCGTCAACGGTGTCAACGGCAATGCCTTCGGCGGCGACAACACCGTAGCCGGCGCCAACGCCACCGCGATCGGCAACGGCAACACCGCCAGCGGCGTGAACAGTCTCGCCGCCGGTTTCAACAGTCAGGCCACGGCCGCCGACTCGGTCGCACTGGGTTCCAACTCGATCGCCGACCGCGCCAACACGGTGTCGGTGGGCGCGGCGGGCGCGGAGCGCAACATCGCCAACGTCGCCGATGCGACCGCGGCGACCGATGCGGTCAATCTGCGTCAGTTGCAGGGCGCGATCAGCACCGCCGGCGACGGCTTCGTGATCCGCGGCACCCAGACCGGCGCGAACAGCGTCGCGGCCGGTGCCGGCAGCGAGTCGAGCGGCGCGGGCAGCAGCGCGCTGGGTTACCAGAGCGTCGCCAGCGGCATCGATTCCACCGCGGTCGGTCGCGCCAACGTCGCCAGCGGCGCCGAGAGCGTGGCGGTCGGTACGGTCAACGAAGCCAGCGGAGACTTCTCCAGCGCGATCGGCTACGCCAACCAGGCCACCGGCGAGAACAGCAGCGCGGTCGGCAACTTCAACGTCGTGACCGCCGAAGGCGCCAATGCCTTCGGCCGCGGCAACCAGGTGACGGCGCGCAACGCCAACGCGGTCGGCGGCGACAACGTCGTCTCGGCGGAGAACGCCAACGCGATCGGCAACGGCAACACCGTCGATGGTGTCAACGCGACCGCGCTCGGTAGCGGCAATACCGCCAGCGGCGCCAACAGTCTCGCGGCCGGTTTCAACAGCCGGGCCACCGCGGCCGATTCGGTCGCCTTGGGTTCCAACTCGATCGCTGACCGCGCCAACACGGTCTCGGTCGGCGCGGCCGGCGCCGAGCGTCAGATCGTCAACGTCGCCGACGGTTCGCAGGCGACCGACGCGGTCAACGTGCGTCAGCTGCAGAACGCGATCACCACGGTCGGCGACGGCTTCGTGGTGCGCGGCACCCAGACCGGCGCCAACAGCGTCGCGGCGGGCGTGGGCAGCGAGTCGAGCGGTGTCGGCAGCAGCGCGCTGGGCTTCGAGAGTGTCGCCAGCGGCGCCAATTCCAGCGCGATCGGTCGCGGCAACACGGCCAGCGGCGTGGAAAGCGCGGCGGTCGGTACCTTGAACGACGCCAGCGGCGATTACTCCAGCGCATTCGGCTACGTCAATCAGTCGGTCGGCGAAAACAGCAGCGCGTTCGGCAACTTCAACGTGGTGCAGGGCGCGGGCAGCAGCGCCTTCGGTTCGACCAACCTGGTGATCGCGGCGAACGCCACCGCATTGGGCAACACCAACACCGTCGACGGCGACAACGCCACCGCCGTCGGCAACGGCAACACCGCGACCGGCGCCAACAGCGTGGTGCTCGGCAACAACAGCCAGACTACCGCGGCCGATTCGGTCGCGCTGGGCAACGGCTCGCTCGCCGATCGCGCCAACACCGTGTCGGTGGGCGCGGCCGGTCGCGAGCGCCAGATCGTCAACGTCGCGGCCGCCAGTCAGGACACCGACGCGGTCAACCTGTCGCAGCTCAACAACGTGATGGGGGTGTTCGGCGCCGGCGCCAGCTTCACCGGCGGCGTGTTCGTCGCGCCGACCTACACGATCCAGGGCAGCGCGTTCAACGACGTGGGCTCGGCGTTCGGCGCGGTCGACGGCCGCATCACCGATCTGTACGGGCGCATCGCGGCGATCCCGGCCGGTCCGCAGGGCCCGCAAGGGCCGCAGGGTCCGACTGGCCCGCAAGGTCCGCAGGGCCCCGACGGTCCGACCGGTCCTCAGGGTCCGCAAGGCCCGGGCGGTTCGCCGTTGTCGGCGAACTACGACGATGCCTCGCGTAATCAGCTGACCCTGGAAGGCGCCAACGGCACCCGCGTGTCCAACCTCGCCGACGGCACCGCGCCGACCGACGCGGTCAACCTGCGGCAGATGCAGGCCGGCGACGTGGCCTCGGTGCAGACCTCGACCAACTACACCAATACTCAGATCCAGCAGGCCAACACCCGCGCCGATGCCGGCGACGCGCGCACCCTGCAGTCGGCCAACAGCTACACCGACCAACGCATCAGCAACTTGAACCTGGACTTCGGCACCTTCCGTTCCGAGGTCAACGATCGCTTCGAAGACCTCGATCGTCGGGTCAGCCGCAACGGCGCGATGTCGGCGGCGATGGCGCAAATGTCAGCCAACAACGCCTACGCCAAGCCCGGTCGCGGTCGCTTGTCGGTCGGCGCCGGTTTCCAGGAAGGCGAAAGCGGCCTGGCGATCGGTTACGGCCGCCGCATCAACGAGAACGTGTCGATCAGCATCGGCGCGGCGTTCTCGGGCTCGGAGAGCTCGGGCGGCGTGGGGTTCGGGGTGGATCTTTGAGGCGTCGGGAATCGGGAATGGGGAATCGGGAATCGTAAAAGCGGCTGACGATTCTCGTTGCTGATCAAACCCGATTCGAAGACGCAATAAAAAAGGGAGGCTTCGGCCTCCCTTTTTCTTTGTACTGCCTCAAGCTCTTTCCCGATTCCCGATTCCCGATTCCCGATTCCCGATTCCCGATTCCCGCCTACCCATGCACCCCGTCGATCTCCACCCGCAACTCATGCCGGCAGATCGCCGCGTGCAGCAGGATGCGCGGGACGCGGTTGCCGTAGCGGCGGTCCAGCGCCGCGGCGACGGTGTCGATGTCCTGCACGTCGCGCACGTAGACCTTCAGGCAACTGCCGGCGCCGAATGCGGTCGGCAGGCCCGGCCAGCGTTGCCGCGCGGCGTCGATCAGGCTGTCGAAGTTGGTCAGGGTTTCGTCGAGCTGGGCCAGCACCGATTCGACATGCTTGGACTCGTGACCGACCACGGCCGCGGTGCCCGACAGCAGCAACGGCATCGCGCCGGGCTGCGGCGGCAGCATCGCGCGGGCGAAGCTCGGCGATTGCGGGCCGTACTGGCGCGGATACCGGTAGGCGCTGACCTGACGCGGGTTTTCCAGCGGCGTGCCGGGCGTGCGCGAGGCCAGCCAGTACACCTGCAGGCGGCGCGCGCCGTCGACTCGGCCGATCGCGGTCGCGGCCGGCAGGCGCGCGATGGGGAACTCGCCCAGGCCGGCGGCGCGGCCGACGCAGAACACCCGATAGCGTTCTTCGTCGCCGTGGCCCAGGGTGATGCCGTCGAGGTAGTTCCAGATCCGCAGCAGATGCGGGTATCCGCGCTGAGCGGTGAACGCGATCAGCTTGCGGTACAGGTACTCGGCCGCGCGCGCGATCTCGCCGTTGGTGGCTTCGCCGGGCAGCGGTTCGGGTTCGTCGAGTTCGATCACGCCGAACTGCAGCGCGCCGTCCTCGGACCAGGCCAGGTCGCCGTCGCGGCCGCTCGAGACCGGGCCGCTGGCGCGCCAGCGTTCCAGCCGGCGATCGCCGAACGGTTCCAGCGCCACCCGCAGATAGCGCGGATCTTCGCAATGCGGCGCGTCCTGGCCGAAGCCGAACACCGCGAGCGTGTCGTCGTGCGCGAGCACCTGTTCGGGCGTGCCGTCGAGGTAATCCACCTGCAGGTGCGGGCCGGTCAGCATGGCGGGCGCGGCGCTCACGGATTGCCCTGCTGCAGGGTGTCGCCGCGGAACTCCACGCCGACCTGACGCTTGCGCCGCAACCAGCCGCGCAACGCCTGCGGCGCCATGCGCACGGCGGTCATCGCGTAGATGAAACGGAACAGACGCAGGCGCCGCAGCACCGCCTTGTTGTCGAATACGTCGCCGGCCAGCATCGAGATCACCGCCTGTTCCACCTGCCAGAAATTGCGCGGCGCGTTGAACAGTTCGCGCATCACCGGGGTGGTGAAGCGGTAGATGAACCACTGGAAGTGCCTGAGCCCGCGCTTGAGCCGCACCACCATGCCGCGCTGCAGTTCGGCCTCGCGCGCCGGTTCGCGCAGCGCGCCGTCGACCACCGAGGCGGCCTGCTCGCCGCTGTTCATGCCCAAGTAGACCCCGGAAGAAAAAACCGGATCGACGAACGCATACGCATCGCCGACCATCACCCAGCCCGGTCCGGTCATCCGCGAGCAAGTGTAGGAATAGTTGCCGGTGACATGCACGTCGCCGCAGCGCTGCGCGCCCTGCATGCGCTTGGCCACCGACGGTTCCGATTCCAGGGTCTTCATCAGGAACGCCTCGGTCTCGCCGCGGCGCTGCTTGAGGTATTCGGGGAAACACACCGCGCCCACGCTCATCACATCGCCCTGCAGCGGGATCAGCCACATCCAGCCGTGCGCGAACCGCTGCACGGTGATGTTGCCGGCGTCCTCGCCGTCGCGGCGCTGCACCCCGGTGAAGTGGCTGAAGATCGCCGCCGACTGGTGCAGATGGTTTTTCTGCTTGAGCTTGAGCTGCGAGCCGATGAAGGTGTCGCGGCCGCTGCCGTCGACCAGATAGCGCATGCGGATGCGCAGCTCGCGGCCGTCGTGGTCGCGCGCGATCGCCGCGACCGGCCGGCCTTGTTCGTTGAACTCGACCTTCTCGACCTTGACCCGTTCGCGCGCGTCCACGCCGTTGGCCTGGCTGTGGCGGAACAGCAGTTCGTCGAACTGTTCGCGCTTGACCTGGAACGCGTAGCCGAACTGCGGATTGAGCGCGCGTTCGAAGCGGAAGGTGTTGTAGCGGTCGGCGTCGATCGGGAACTCGGCGCCGGGCTTGTGGGTGCCGATCGCGCGCACCTGTTCGAGCACGCCGAGGCGATCGAGGATCGCCAGGTTCATCGGCAGCAGCGATTCGCCGATGTGGAAGCGCGGGTGGCTGCCTTTTTCCAGCAGCAGCACCTTCCAGCCCTTGCGCGCGAGCAGGGTCGCCGCGGTGGTGCCGGCCGGGCCGCCGCCGACGACGAGCACGTCGACCTCGAGCTGGGTGGTGTCGTCCGGCGACGGGTTGGAAGGGTGGGGCGCGGCGGCGCCGGCGGGCGTGGCGGCCGACCCGGGCAGGGAAGCAGGTGAGTTCATGCGCAAATGATAGCCTGCGGCTCCGTCGGACTGTGCGCCGGTCAGGTCAAGACGCAGGGCAGCAGATTTATCGCCGAAAATGCGCAAGCGGTTGAAATTGCTGGCGAATGAGGCGGTTGGGCGGGGCGGCCCCGCGGCCCGTGCGCTGTGACCGGTTGCACGCTGCGCCGCGATGAAGGATCGTGGCGCCCCTCGCTTACGCCGTTACCGGATCGCACGATGTCTGAACAAAGCCCCGCCGAACGCGAACTGGCGCAGTTGCTGGTCGAGAGCCTGAATCTTGAAGACGTGGCGCCGGAGCAGATCGAGCCGGACGCGGCGCTGTTCAACGACGGCCTGGGCCTGGATTCGATCGACGCGCTGGAACTCGCGCTGGCGATCACCAAGCGCTACGGCTTCCAGCTGCGCTCCGACAGCGACGAGAACCGCCGCATCTTCGCCTCGCTGCGCGCGCTGTCGGGCCATATCGAACAGCACCGCGCGGCCTGAGCCGTCGCGGCGGCGTCGGACCGCTTTGAATCGAGCAGTCTCGAATCAGACCGTTGTGAATCGAACCGTTCTGAATCGGACCTTTTTGAATCGGACCGTTCTGAACCGGACCATTTGATCGGATCCGCTCGATTCGGTCTGCTGCGGCCCGGCTCGGCGCAATCGGTCCGATCGGCAGGTTCGGCGCGTCCCCGCCCGGTCCCGTATCGCTCATCCATGCCGTTCGGCCGGCGCATGCGGCGCGCGTCGCCGCTATCGTGGCCCGTCATGCACGCCCCGCCCATGCGCCCCGACGGACCTTCGATCCCGTGAACGATTCATCGTCCAGCCTTAGCGGACCGGCGCGACTGCTGCTCGCGGTCGCTTATCCGTTGCTGGCGCACTGGGCCAGCCACGCAGGCAGCGGCGTGCTGGCGGCGCTGGCCCTGGCCGACCTGGTGGTGTTCGTGACCATCGACGGCTTGCTCGGATTGCGCGCGCTGCCGTGGATCGCGACCGTACTGCTGCTCGGCGCGCTCGCCGCGATCGCGCCGACGCCGTACGCGCAGATGCTGCTGCTGACCCCGCCGGTGCTGTTCAACGCCTGGCTGGCGTGGTGGTTCGGCCGCAGCCTGCGCGCGCCGCGCGAGGGCCTGATCACCCGCATCGTCGCGGCCCTGCACGGCTGCGCGCCGCGCGAACTCGCGCCGGACCTGTACCGCTACACCCGCCGCCTGACCCTGCTGTGGGCCTGCGTGCTGGCCGGGTTGGGCCTGGTCAACGGCGCGCTGGCGATGATCGCGGTGCCCGACGGGGTGCTGGCGCAACTGGGCTACACGCCGGTGATCGCGATCACCCAGGAGCAGTGGTCGTGGTTCGCCAACATCCTCAACTACGGCGTGGTCGGCGGCATGTTCGCCGGCGAATACCTGGTGCGCCGGCGTTTGTTCAAGGACCGGCCGGAGAAGGGGTTCTTCGATTTCCTGCGCAAGATGGCGCAGTTGGGGCCGGGGTTCTGGAAAGAGCTGTTTTCGTGAGTTCTTCTCGCACGCTGTCAGGATGAATTCTTCTCCCGCTTGCGGCGACCAGAGGGAGTGCAGAGCTGAGAAGGTGGCCCGCAGGGCCGGATGAGGGCGCGAGTGTGGGTGAACCCGCGAGTTGCCGACGGGCCCTCACCCCAGCCCTCTCCCGCGAGCGGGAGAGGGAGCTGACAGGAAAACTGCAGGATTTCGTCACGCTTCCCAGGCGCCTGCTTTATCCTTCGGCTTCACCAGCCGCGCCGTAGCCTGTCCGCATCATGCCGTTCGCCCTCGCCGCCGATCATCCCTGCCTGCCGGGCCACTTTCCGGGCCGCCCGCTGGTGCCCGGCGTGGTTCTGCTGGATCGGGTGATCGAAGCGGTCGAGGCGCTGCACGGGCCGCTAAGCGGGTTGCGCCTGCCGCAGGTGAAGTTCCTGCGGCCGTTGCTGCCGGAGCAGTCGGCGCAGATCGAACTCGACACCCTCGGCGCGGCGCGCTGGCGGTTTCGCGTGCTGCACGCGGGCGAACTGCTGGCCAGCGGCGAGATCGTCGCCGAGCCGCCGTCCGCCGCGGCGACCGCCACGGACGAACCGGTATGAACGACTCGCATTGGAAGCAGCGCCCCGAAGGCGGCAGCCGATTCGCCTTCCATCTGATCCGCTTCATCGCCAGCAACGGCGGCCGCTCGATCGCGCGGCTCACGCTGTACCCGATCGTCGCCTACTTCCTGATCGTGCGCGGTCCCGAGCGACGCGCCTCGCGCGCGTATCTCGCGCGGGTGCTCGATCGCGCGCCGAGCTTGTTCGACGTCGCCCGCCACATCCACACCTTCGCCGCGACCATCCTCGACCGCGTGTACATGCTCAGCCGCGGCATGGACCGGTTCGACGTCGACATCAGCGGCCTGGAACCGATCGACCGCCAGCTCGACCGCGGCCAGGGCATGCTGCTGTTCGGCTCGCACCTGGGCAGCTTCGAGGCGCTGCGCGTGCTCGCGCGGCAACGGCCGGATCTGAAAGTGCGGGTGGTGCTCGATCGCGCCCACAATCCGCAGTTGACTCAATTGCTCGATGCGATGGATCCACAGATCGCGCGCAACGTCATCGACGCCGGCCAGGACGGGCCGTCGATCGTGTTCGCGATCAAGCAGGCCACCGACGAAGGCGCGCTGGTCGCGCTGCTCGTCGATCGCGCCGCGCCCGGCGAGCCGTCGACCAGCGCCTCGTTCCTCGGCGCGAGCGCGCAGTTTCCGACCGCGCCGTGGCTGATCGCGGCGGCGCTGAAACTGCCGGTGGTGCTGGGCTTCGGCCTGTACCGCGGCGGCTCGCGCTACGACCTGGTGTTCGAAACGTTCAGCGAGGGTGTGGCGATCGAACGGCATAACCGTCCGGCGATCCTCGCCGCGCTGGTCCAGCGCTACGCCGAGCGCCTGCAGGCCCACGCCCGCAGCGCGCCTTACAACTGGTTCAACTTCTACGATTTCTGGCATGCCGATGACCCCCAACAAGCACTGCCTGACGCTGGCGTTGGCGCTGATGTCCAGCGTCGGGTCGCTGCACGCCGCTCCGGTTACTGAGCCCGCGCTGGCGCAGGCCGCCGCGTCGTCGCTGCCGGCGCCCGACGCGCCGGCCGATGCGAACCTGATCCTGCCGCGCCTGGCCCAGCCGATTCCGGCGCGCACCGATTTCGTCGAAATGCGCGGCTCGGCCCTGCTTAAGGCGCCGCTGCGCGTGTCCGGCGAATACCGCCGGCCCGATGCCGCGACCCTGGTGCGCGAAGTGCGCGCGCCCTACGCCGAGACCACCACCATCCGCAGCGGCGCGCAGCCGGGCCAGGGCGAGGTCAGCATCGCCCGCGCCGGCAAGCCGGCGAAGAAATTCTCGCTGTCGCGCGCGCCCGAACTGGTCTCGTTGCAGGCGAGTTTCGGCGCGCTGCTCGGCGGCGATCGCGCCGCGCTCGAACAGCATTACCGCCTGAGCGCCGAAGGCACCCGCCGGCAGTGGACGATCACGATGACGCCGACGGACGCCAAGGTCGCCGCGCGCGTCCGCGAGATCGTGCTGCTCGGCCGCGACGACGAACTGCGCTGCATCGAAACCCGTCCGGCCCGCGGCAACGAACAACAACGCACCTTGCTCAGCAGCGCCGCGCGCGCCGCCGCCGGCATCGACGACGCGAGCCGGCTCGCCGCGTTGTGCCGCGGCCACGGCGCCGCGCGTTGATGACGCCCGCGCGTCGGATCGGCTTCGCCCTGCTGTGGCTGGCGCTGCTCGCGCTGGCCGGCTGGGCGATCGGCAGCCAGCTCAAACTCAGCGGCGACCTGCGCCGGTTCATGCCCAGCGCGCAGACGCCCGCGCAGAAACTGCTGATCGACGAACTCGGCGAAGGCCCGGGCTCGCGCCTGTTGCTGATCGCGCTCGAAGGCGACGATCCGGCCGCGCTGGCCGCGCAATCGACGGCGCTGCGCGAACGCCTGAGCGCGCAGCCGCACTTCAAGCTGGTCGCCAACGGCGCCGGCTTCGGCCTGGAGTCGGTGCCCGAGCGCCTGCGCCCTTACCGCTATCTGCTGACTCCGAGCTTCGACGATCAGCCGCTGGACGCGGCCTATCTGCGCGACCAACTCGATACCCGCGTGCAGGACCTCGGCTCGCCGGCCGGCGAATTGATCGAGCCGCTGCTGGCCAGCGATCCGACCCTGGAAATGCTGCGTCTGGCCGAAGCCTGGCAACCGGCGCAGGCGCCGCAGACGCTCGACGGCGTGTGGTTCGACCGCGCCGGCAAGCAGGCCTTGCTGGCGGTGGAAACGCGCGCGGCCGGGTTCGATCCGACCGGCCAGCAAAGCGCGATCGACGCCATCCGCGGCGCATTCGAACAGGCACGCGGCGCCAGCGCATCGCGTATCACCATCAGCGGGCCGGGCGCGTTCTCGGTCGAGATCGGCGGCCGCACCCAGCGCGAGGCCAGTCTGATCGGCAGTATCGACAGCCTGGTGTTCATCGCGCTGTTGTGGCTCGCGTATCGCAGCTGGAAGGCGCCGCTGATCGGCGGCCTGCCGCTGGCGACCGCGGGACTGGCCGGATTGGGCGCGGTCGCGGCGATCTTCGACGGCGTGCATGGCATCACCGTCGCGTTCGGTTTCACCTTGATCGGCGTGGTCCAGGATTACCCGATCCATCTGTTCAGTCATCAGCGCCCCGGGCTGTCGCCCTGGGCCAGCGCGCGCAGTCTGTGGCCGACGCTCGGCACCGGCGTGGCCTCGACCTGCATCGCCTATCTGACCTTCTTCGTGTCCGGCGTCGACGGCCTGCAGCAGCTCGCGGTGTTCACCATCGTCGGCCTCGCCACCGCCGCGCTGGCGACGCGTTTCGTGTTGCCGGCCTTGATCGATCCGGCGCCGCGCGATGTCGCCGCCTCGGTGCGATTGGCGCGGGTGTGGAGCGCGCTCGCGCGCTGGCCGCGTCTGGGCGTGACCAGCGTGTCGCTGATCGCGGCGCTGGCCCTGGCGGTGATCCTGTTCGTGCCGGGCGCGTTCTGGCAGAACGATCTCGCCAAGCTGACCCCGGTGCCGGACGCGGCGTTGGCGCGCGACGCGCAATTGCGCGGCGAACTCGGCGCGCCCGACGTGCGCTACATCATCGCGATCGAAGGCCGCGACGCCGAGGCCGCGTTGCAGGCCTCCGAAGCGCTGTTGCCGGAACTGCCGCTGCTGCGCCAGCGCGGCGCGATCGCCGGATACGATCTGGCCGCGCGTTATCTGCCGAGCGTCAAGACCCAGCGCGAACGCCAACGGCGCTTGCCGGACGAAGCGACCCTGCGCGCCGCGCTCGACAGCGCGGTCGCGGCGACCCCGTTCCGCAGCGATGCCTTCGCCGATTTTCTTGCCGACGTCGAACGCGCGCGGCATGCGCCGCCGCTGACCCCGCGCGATCTGGCCGACACGCCGCTGGCGGTCAGCGTCGACGGTCTGCTGTTGCAACGCGGCGATCACGCCACAGCGCTGGTGTCGTTGAGCGGCCTGCACGATCCGGCCGCGGTCGCCGAGGTCGTGCGCAAGCACGGCGGGCAGTTGCTCGACCTCAAGCAGGCCTCGGAGTCGCTGGTCGCCGAATACCGCGGCCGCGTTCTGCTGGCCCTGGGCCTCGCCGGCGTGCTGCTCGCCGCCGCGGTGTGGATCGCGCTGCGCTCGCCGCGACGGGTGCTGCGCGTGCTCGCGCCGATGGCCCTGACCACCTTGTTGATCCTCGCGGTGCTGCGCGGCCTGGGCGTGGAACTGAACCTGTTCCACCTGGTCTCGCTGATCCTCGCCGCCGGCCTGGGCCTGGACTACGCCTTGTTCTTCGACCACGCCGGCGACGACCGCGCCGAACAACTGCGCACTCTTCACGCGGTGATCGTATGCAGCTTGACGACGCTGCTGGTGTTCGCCCTGCTCGGCCTGTCCTCGATCCCGGTGCTGCGCGCGATCGGCGCCACCGTGGCCTTGGGCGTGGCGTTCAACTTCGTGCTCGCCTTGCTGATCGTGCGCGAGCCGACCGCGATGTCCGATGCCGACGCTGTCGACGCGGAGGCCGGCGATGCGCACGCGTGAGGCGATCGCCGCGCTGATTCCGCATCAGGGCCTGATGTGCCTGTGGGAAGACGTGGTCGAGTGGGACGAGGAGCGCATCGTGCTGCTTAGCCACGGCCATCGCGATCCCGCGCATCCGTTGCGGCATGCGCAGCGTCTGCATGCGGTGCATCTGTGCGAATACGGCGCGCAGACCATGGCCGTGCATGGCGGCCTGCTGGCCGCGCGCGACGGCGCGGCGATCCGGCCCGGCGTGCTGGTCGCGCTGCGCGGCGTGCAATTGCGGGTCGCGCGTATCGACGATTTGCCCGGCGCGCTCGAAGGCGTCGCGCGCAAGCTGATCGATACCGGCGAGAGCTGGCAGTACGAATTCGAGATCCGCCATGCCGGCGATCTGATCGCGCAGGGGCGCGCGGCGGTGATGGCGCGGCCGGATTAGTCGCTCGGCGCGATCGTGTTGCATGAGATCTTTGCGGCCGGGCTTTAATCGCGGCGCTTTCGACTCAGATCACGGCCCCAATCGACACGGTTGCAAGCCCGGCGCAAATCGGATGCGACAGGGCCGGATCAGGGCGATGGATTGTCCGCACGGATTGTCGTGAGTGCGTGCTCTACGCCGCACTGATCTTCGAGCGCTGGTAAAAGGGCAGGAACTAACTGTGCTTGATGCGCATCGAGCGAGGACGCTATTCCCTCCGCCTGCAAGCCGATTTCCTTGGCCGCGGTCAGTGTCAGCCCGTAACGGGTCCGGATCGCTCGGATTGCCGCGACGGAATCCTGGGTTTCGGCTTTGATCCGCAGATAGAGCGTGCGCGGTGTTTCTTCCTGCTGCATGGCGGCGCGTCTGTCGAAGTCTGACGACATGATTTCACACCCGCGATCGCGGCGCGTTCCTCCCGACAACACGCTCACGCCGCGTGCTCGCCGAGGACCGGTCCCATGCCCATGCAATTCCATTTCGACGATCTGAGCCTGCATCACGACGAAGCGCAGGTCGGCCATCGCTTCACCCTGCGGGTCCGGCTCAACCAGCGTCGCGGCGCGCGGCTGGCCTGGTTCGAACGCAACGATCGCCACGACGACCGCGATGTCCCGCAGGACACCTGGGTCGACATGCACCGTTTGTTCGGCACGGATCTGCCGGTATTCCAGTCGTGGCTGGACAGCACGGTCGACAGCGGTCGGACCGAGCTCGACTTCCCGGCCGTGTCGTGCATGCGATTGCAGCCGTATGCGCGACGCACCCTGGAATGGTGCGTGGTGGTCGTCGACGGCGAGGACGAGCGCGGCGATGAGGACGACACCCGCGAGTGGGCGATGTGGCGCGGCGTGCAGGAACTGGCCTGCGACGGCGAGGGCCGGGTGTTCACGCATACGTTCACGCCGGGCCAGTCGCTGCACGGACGCAGCGATCAGCCGCCGCATCCGGACGACCGCCCGCAGTACTGATCGGCGCGCGCCGGAGCTTCGCCCCCAAGCGATCGTCGCGCACCGTTTCCGGCGGGTCCCCGTTCCGCGCCGCTTCCGTCGCGGCGGCGGGACGGGGACAATCGGCTACCGTCCACGGAGCCGTCCGCATGCCCGAGTCTGTCAATTCCGCGCGCCGCGCCCTGGTCACCGGCGGCAGCGGCGATCTCGGCGGCGCGATCTGCGCGCGCCTGGCCGCCGACGGCTGGCGGGTGATCGTGCACGCCAACGGCCATCTTGAGCGCGCGCAGGCGGTGGTCGCGCAGATCCGCGACAGCGGCGGCGAGGCCGAAGCGATCGCATTCGACGTCGCCGACGGCGAGGCCGCGCGCGCCGCGATCGAAGGCCTGCTCGACGCCGGCCCGATCCAGGGCGTGGTCAACAACGCCGGCATCCACGACGACGCGCCGATGGCGGGGATGAGCGACGCGCAGTGGAAGCGGGTCATCGACGTGTCGCTGCACGGCTTCTTCCACGTCACCCAGCCGTTGCTGCTGCCGATGGCGCGCACGCGCTGGGGCCGCATCGTCAGCGTGTCGTCGGTGGCGGCGGTGCTGGGCAATCGCGGCCAGACCAATTACGCCGCGGCCAAGGCCGGCCTGCATGGCGCGAGCAAATCGCTGGCCCGGGAAATGGCCAGCCGCGGCATCACCGTCAACGTGGTCGCGCCCGGGGTCATCGAAGGCCGCATGGCCGCGCAGGCGTTTCCGCCCGAGGCGATCAAGCAGATGGTGCCGGCCGGCCGTGCCGGCCGGGTCGAGGAAGTCGCCGCGCTGGTGAGTTTTCTGTGCGGCGAGCAGGCCGGTTACATCAACGGCCAGGTGATCGGAATCAACGGCGCGATGGGCTGAAGGCACACGGTCTGAAAGCGCGCGGTCGCCGCGCCGTGCGCGGAGCAGCGCCGATTATCCGCGCGAGTGGAGCGTGATGCTGCCGCGGATGCCCGACGCCGGGCACGGCGCACCGGCGCACCGGCGCGATGAGCTTGCGCTGTGGCGAGTGCTGAAGCGGTCTCGCCGAAGCGGATTTGTGCGAGCCGGTCCATGGCGGCATAGTGCTCGGCGCGGCGACCGATGGGGTCGGTCGTCGCCTCATCAAAACGACACTATCAACGACGCGTAGCCGAGCGGCTGCGCGCGAAATCATCGTATTCACAGGGGGCGGGCATGCAATCGGTAAAGAAAATCGGTCTGGCGATAGGGCTGGCGTGGGCGATGTCCGCGCCGATCGCGGCGTATGCGGACGGCGAATTGGTCGAGTACGTCGAGGCGCGCAATGAGATGAATCCGCCGCCGTCGCTGCCGTTGAAGCGCTTCGACCGTTTCGAGATCGCGCCGCTGGGCATGGACGCGCCGTACGCGGGACAGCGCGGCAACGAACTCGCGCGTGAGCGCCTGCAGGCGAATCTGGATCTGCGGGTGCCGCCGATCCTCAAGGCCTGGAACGAGTCGGCCGTTTCGGCCGAGGCGCCGCGCACCTTGAAGATCGAGCCGGTGGTGCGGCATATCCGCTACATCAGCGGCGGCAAGCGTTTCTTCGGCGGCGTGCTCGCGGGCGATTCGGCGATCCTGGTCACGGTCAAGATGACCGACGCGGCCAGCGGCGAGGTGATCGCCGAACCGGAGTTCTACCAGCATGCCAATGCCTGGGGCGCGGCGTATTCGTTCGGCGGCACCGACAAGGCGATGAACATCCGCATCAGCGAAATGGTTGCCAGCTATCTGACCGACAACCGCGAGCAGGCGGTCGGCGGACGCACCGGCAAGAATGAAAACAAGCGCAAGGACGAGCGCGGCAAGTCCTGAGCGGCTCGCTTGGTGCGGGCAGACGCCGTTGGATGTTTGCCCGCTCGCATCCGCGGCGTGGTCGGGATCCGCTCGAGCACGCACGCGGCGCGCGAGGCCGGACGATGCTGCGCGCGGGGCCGGCGAGGTTCGGCTCGGCCGGATCGAGGCGGGCTCATGTGTATGAGCCCGGGTGGAACACCCGGTCGCCGGGTTGTATTACCCGCACTCGTCTGGGCGTAGCATGGGGTGGTCCGGGGATTGGAGCCGTATCATGCTTAGATCATTGATTCTCATCGCATTTGTCTCCCTGCTGGCGGCCTGCGCCAGTTCCCACGTGCTGACCGGGCAGCCGCGACCGCCGGTGCCGGTGGAGCAGGTGCGGGTGTATTTCGCCCCGCCGCCGAGCCGTTACGAGGAAATCGCGCTGTTGCAGAGCAACAGCGGCGCGTTCACCTACGGCGAACAGAACAAGATGAATTCGGTGCTCGACAAGCTGCGCGTCGAGGCGGCCAAGCTCGGCGCCAACGGGGTGTTGTTCCAGGGCACCGAAGACAGCGCCGGCGGCACCGGCGTGAGCCTGGGCGCGGGCGGCGGCAGTTACGGCGGGGGGCGTCATTTCAGCGGCGGCGGGGTCGGCGTCAGCATCAGTCCGCGGCAGAAATTTGCGCGCGGCACCGCGATCTATGTGCTCAATCCGCCGCCGATGAGCGATCGCGGCCCGCAGGGGCCGATGGCGCCGGTTCCGCCGGTTCCGCCGCGCGAGTGAGGCGCGGCGGTTGGCCGTTGCTTTGCTTTTGCCCACTTTAGAAAAGGGGGCGGCATCCGCGCAGCGGATGCGGGGGATTTGAGCTTTTGCTTTTCGCTTTGGGGCAAAGGCAAAAGCGAATCCCCCCCTCCCCCCCTTTTACAAAGGGGGGAACAGCTTCAGGGCGCGGCGATTCGATGCGGTGTCGCGTTCGAAGTAGCGTCGCATCCGAAACATCGCGCCCAATTCAAGGCAATGAATGCAACGCGACTAGTTCACCGCGTATTCGCGTGAACCTTATCGCCCATCGTGGCGAACTCGCCGGTCGGGTCGTCGATCAGCGGCGGATTGGCGCGGATGCTGCGGTACATGTCGGGCACGCCGCCGCGACGCAGGCACTGCAACACGATATGCGAAGTGATGCGGCTGAAATCACGCAGCGGCTTGAAGTGGCTGGCGCGGAACTGTTCGTCCGAGGCGTCGCTGTTGTAGCGCGATTCGATCGGCACCGACACGCAGCGCGTCCCCAACTGCTGCGCGGCCGACATCAGGATCTGCGCTTCGAACACGAAGTCCTCGCCGGGCACGTCGCGCAGCGCGATCACCTCGGCCGGGTACAGGCGCTGGCCGCTCTGGCTGTCGGCGACCTGATAGCCGGTGCCCCAGGCCACGCCCCAATCGCCGAAGTTGTTGGCCAGCCGGCGATAGGTCGGCTGCGCCGCGCGTTTGCGCAGGCGCGCGCCGATCACGATATGGCCCGGATGGCGGTTGCCGCTGTCGATCAAACGCGGAATGTCGTCGGCCGAATGCTGGCCGTCGCCGTCCATGGTGACCACCGCCAGGAACCCGCGCCGCTGCGCTTCGGCGAAGCCGTCGCGCAGGCTGGCGCCCTTGCCCTGGCGTTGCGCGTGGCGCAATAAGATGACCGGCAGATCGGCGATGCGTTCGCCGGTGCCGTCGTCGGAACCGTCGTCGATCACGATCACGTTGGCGCATTGGGCCAGCGCGCCTTCGACCACCTCGCGGATGCGCAAGGCTTCGTTGAGGGCGGGAATCACCACCGCGATATTGGAGCGGTCCAGTCGCGCGGGGCGAGCACGTTCCGGCGCCGTGGCCAGCGTGGCGGGGTCGCGTCCCGGCGACGAGGCGAGATCAGTCATGGGCCAATTCCACCTGCAAAATGCGGCCGGCGCCCGCCGGCAGCGCGAGGCGATCATGGCGCGTGGCGAGGGCATCGAACAAGGGCAGCATCGCCGCGCTGGCGTTGCCGGTTTCGCGGGCGGACAGCTTGCCGTCGCCGATACCGGCCTCGCCCTCGCCGAAGCGGGCGCGCAGCAACGGGCCCGCGGCCGCGCCGCGCCGGTCCGGTCGCGCCAGCACCAGCGCCGCGCCGAGCAAACCGCGGCTGGCGGCGACCTGCGCCAACGGCCCGGTCGCGGCGCCGTCGTAGCCGACCAGCAGCACCGCGTCGTCGCCGGCGGCCAGTTGCGCCAGCGCCTCGATCAGGCCCTGGGCGAAGCTGGCGTCGAGCGCGCTGAGCGCGGTCGCCGGGCGCATCGCGCCGGCGCCGATGGTCCAGTAGCCGGCGGCGGCGTTATGCACCGAATTGTGGAAACGCGTCGGCGAGATCGTGCGCGGTTCGCTGGCCAGGGTGGCGCACATGTAGTCGGTGATCGCCATGTCGCCGTGGCTGGAGGCGAACACCGACGGCAGCGCGGCCGGATCGCGGCCGGCCGCCTGGCAGGCGGCGAGGGCGACATCGAGCGCGACCGCGACCGTTTCCGGCGCGCGCCGGCGTTCGTTGGCGGCGAGCAGCAGCGGCGACGGCCGCGACGGCGCATCGGCGAGCTCCGCGCCGCCCAGCGCATAGGCGCGCGCGGCGTCCCACGAGGGCAGGCCGCGGCTCCAGTAGCCGATGCCTTCGATCACCGCGCTCAACACGGCCGGAGTCTGACGGGAATCGCTCATGCGCGCGCGAACACCAGCGAGCAGTTGTTGCCGCCGAAGCCGAAGGAATTGTTCATGGCGTAATCGATGGTCGCGTCGGCGTTGTCGAAGCGGATCTGCGGGCCGTTGGCAGGATCGGGCACGCGGCTGTTGAGGATGCCGGGCAGGTGGCCGTGCTGCAGCGCGAGCAGCGCGATCGCCGATTCGACGATCCCGGCCGCGCCGAGCGTGTGGCCGGTCCAGCCCTTGGTCGAACTGGCGTGCAGCGTCGGCGGGAACAGCGACGCCACCGCGAACGCTTCGATCTGGTCGTTGGCCGGGGTCGCGGTGCCGTGCAGGTTCAGATAGCCGACGCGCTCGGCGCCGATGCCGGCGCGCGCCAGCGCATCGATCATCGCCAGCCGCGCGCCGAGGCCTTCGGGATGCGGCGAGGACATGTGGTGGGCGTCGCTGGATTCGCCGTAGCCGCGCAATTGCAGCGAGCCCGGCGCTTCGTCGGCGTCGCACCGTTCGAGCACGGCGAAGCCGCCGGCCTCGCCGAGCGACAGGCCGACGCGGTGCGCATCGAACGGCAGGCACGGCGCGCTCGACACCAGTTGCAGCGAGTTGAAACCGAACAGCACGCTGCCGCACAAGGTGTCGACGCCGCCGACCAGGGCCGCGTCGGCGAGGCCGGCATGGATCAGCCGCGCGGCCTGGGCGAACACCTTGGCGCTGGACGAACAGGCGGTGGCGACGGTCACGCACGGGCCGCTCAGGCCGGTGGCGGCGGCGACGAAGGCGCCGAGCGAATGCGGGGTATGCAGCAGCGGACGGCTCAGGTCGGCGGGGAATTGCCGATCCTCGCCCTCCAGCCGCGCATAGGCTTCCTCGGTCGCGCCGATGCTGGAGGTCGAAGTGCCGACGATCACCGCGACCCGTTCGGCGCCGTGGCGCGCGACCGCGGCGGCGATCGCCTCGGGCAGGCCGTCGGGCTGCAGACTCAGCCAGGCCAGGCGATTGTTGCGGCATTCCCATGCGGCCAGATGCGCCGGCAGCGGCGCCTCTTCGACCCCTTCGACCCGGCCGATCCAGCAATCCAGCGGCGCCTCGCCCGGCGCCAGCGGGGCGAAATCGTTGCGGCGCAGGCCGCTGCGACGCTCGCGCAGGGCGCGGGCCTGGGCATCGAGGCCGCGGCCGAGGGCGGTGGTCGCGGTGTAGGCGCGGATCGCCAGGGGCGGCATCGCTGAGACGTTGGATGGCACTATCGGTGTGTGTCGTTGCTGGCGGTGAGGGCCGAAGTATAGCCAAGCGGCGGTGGCGGCCGGCCGCGACGGTGGCGGCGAGTATCATGCCGGGGTGCGTGGTGAAGGGGCGTGGGCTCGTTCATTGTCGGCGCCGGCTCGCGGCGACGCGGTGTCGACCCGCGATGGCCGGCGCCGGTCGCGTCGTCGCAATCGCAATCGCAATCGCGGCCGATCGTCCCCATCTTCGCAGCGGCCCGGCGCATTCGCCGGATCGATCCATCCTCACTTTCCTCCGCATCGATTCCACCGCCGTGACCACCCGCACCGCCCACCGCATCGCATTGTTCGGCGATCGCGACATCCTGCATGTCGCGGTGGTGACCGGCGCGGTGTGCGTGCTCAGCGCCGGATTGGTTTATGTCGGTTATTTCCTGCACGTGCTGCGGGTCGCGCGCAGCGCGCCGTGCCGGCCCGAACGCGGCGAATGCGTGCTGCTGTTCGGTAAGCACGCGCCAGGCGGACGCATCGACCGCGATTTCGAAGCCCGCCTGGACCGCACCGTATCGCTGTGGCGCGAGCGTCCGCCGCACAGCATGCTGCTGCTCGGCGGCGGCCCGGCCGGCGAACCGAGCGAAGCCGAACTCGCGCGCCGCGGCCTGGTCGCGCGCGGCCTCGGCGACGACGCGCCGCTGCGGTTGGAACAGGATTCGCGCGACACCCTGCAGAACCTGCGCAACGCGCGGGTCGTGCTCGGCGACGGCATGCGCTCGCGGGTGACCTTGCTCAGCAGCCGCTATCACCTCGCGCGCTGCGCCTGGTTCGCGCGGCATCTGGGCTACGACTGGGAACTGTGCGCGGCCGAACCGCGGTTGGAACTGGGGCCGCGCATGCTGCTGCGGCTGGCCGGCGAAGCGGCTTACGTGTGCATGAGCGACATCGGCGCGCGCTGGGCGAAGCTCACCGGCAACCGGCGCATGCTGTCGCGCTTGAAGTGAGCGCGGCGCTCGCGTCACGGTCGCCGACGGGATGAACGGTTAAGCCTGCGCGTGGCGGTTTCGCCATCGGTCGCCGGTTCTTGTTGCAGACGCACAATTTTCGCCCTGGGCGGCCGATCGTACGAACGGCCCGATCGCGCTGTTTTAAAGCGATTTTTTCGCATTCGCGGCGCGGGCCGTTGGTTTGCGTGGGTTCAGACGCAGGCCGCGTCGTGAGAACCGGCTCACGAATTGGACAGATAAAAACAGTCGCCGCGAACGCTTCGGCTAGAGTCGAAATGCCTTCCGGCGATCGCGCTGCTGCGTGATTCATCACCGTCAGGCACATCGTTCGCGGCCGCGCCGCCGGCGCTCCGCGTAGACAACGAGTCGTCTCAAGGAGAGTTCATATGAAGCAGATCGCCACCACCCAGAAGGCCGTTTCCGCGGCCAAGCCGTCGGCCGCCAAGTTGCAGCTCAGCCCCGCGCAGTTCGAGAAGAAGGCCCCGCAACAGGGCCAGTACGCGCCGCGCAGCTGCAGCCGTTTCATCTACTGCGTCTGATCCGCCGATCGCCACCTCTTACGGAGAACGCCCCATGAAAATGAAGAAAGCCTCGACCGCGCCCAAGCCGCTGCCGGCCAAGCGCAAGGCCAGCGCCTTGCAGATCGGCGAAATGCAGACCAAGTCGCCGAGCGCGGCGAGCTTCCGCGCGCGCACCTGCATCCGCGTGTATTGCCTGCTCTGAGCCGGCGACGGCCTTGAGTCATCCGCATCGCGGCCGGCCCGACGCCGGCCGCGATGCGTTCGCCGTCCTCGCGCGCGACGCGCGTCGACCCACCGCACACGGACGTCGCCGCGGAGTGCGATGAGCGATTTATCGATCGAACTGCCGGCCCGGGCCGCTCGCGATGCAGGCCGTGCCGCGCCCGAGGCCTCGTCGGTACTGCGGCGCTGGCTGACCGCATTGGCCACGCGCGACGGAGAGGCGTGGTGGTGGCCGCCGCGAGTGCGCATCGACGACGACGGATTGCTGCAACCGCTCGGCGCATGGAAAGGGCCGCGTGATGCGGCGCGCATCGGCGATGCCTTGCGCGATCCGCGACTGCGGCGCTGGGGCGAATTTCTCGATCTGCTCGATCGCGACTACGCGACCTTGGCGCGGCGTCATGCCGCGACGGTCGCCGCCACCGCGCTGTCGCTCGACAACGGCGCGCTGCATGCGCCGGTGGTGCGCGAGGCCTTGCTGATCTGCCTGGCCGGGCGCCGGGTGCCCTCGCGGTTGCGCGAACTGAGCGAGCGCCATCGCGAATTCCTGCGCCTGTTCCTGCGCCGGCTCGCGCGCGATCGCCGCGGCGGCGTGCTGGCCGGTCATGGCTACCACGGCCGCGTCCTTGCGCTGTGGGCCAATCCCGAGGAAACCCATAACGGCCGCCAGAGCGTGCTGCGCTTGCAGTTCGAACGCGGCGGCGCGTTGGCGTACAAACCGCGACCGGCCGACAGCGAAATCGCTTTTCTCGCCGAGCACGATGGCGATGGCGTGTTCGCGCGGCTCAACCGGCTGGCGCCGGCCTCGGGCGCGATCCGATTGCCGACGCTGCGCGTGTTCCATGGCCGCGGCGCCGACCGCGCGGCGTATCTGTGGCAGGAATGGATCGAACCGCCCGACGGTTATCGCCGCTTGCCGGCCGCGCGCGGGCGCGTGCACGCGACGGTCCTGCCGGCGCGGCAGGCGCGGCGGTTCTGGCATCGCGCCGGTTCCCTGGCCGCGGCCTGCTTCGGCTTCGGTCTGGTCGATCTCGGCCCCGGCAATGTGCTGTGCGGCGAACGCGACGGCGAAACGATGCTGATCCCGGTCGATCTGGAAGTGTGTCTGTTTCCGGCGCGGCGCCTGGAAGACACCGGCCTGGTCACCGGCGAGCGCGATCACGGCCGCTATCCGGCCGGCCTGGAACGCAGGCTGACGGGTGAGGTCGACGGCCCGGTGGTGGCGTTCTTCGACGAGGCCGACGGTGTGCAGCGACTGCGCGCGACGGCGCGGCCGTGGCGGCGCGAGCACGCGCGCAGCCTGGTCGTGGATCGCGACGGGCGCTCAGGCTACGGCGCGCATCCGTTGGAATTCCTGCGCGGCATGTTCGACCTGTGGATGCTGGTGCATCTGCATCGCGACGAAGTGCGGCGCGATCTGCGTCGCGCGGTGCGCGGACGTTATACCCGCGTGCTGGTGCGCGCGACCGCCGATTACGCGGTGGCGCGCGATCCGTTCGGCGTCGCCGTCGCCGCTGCCGCGACCTCGGAATCGAACGAATCCGCGCCCGCCTTCAGCGCCAGCGAACGCGCGCAGCTGCGGCGCGGCGACGTGCCGTATTTCTTCCGCCGCATCCAGGCCGACGCGCCGCTGCTGGCGCTCGCGCAGCCGCCGGCATGGACCCCGCGACGGGTCGGCACGCAGCCGCGCGCGGCCGACGAGATCAATCCATCGCCGCCGTGGTTGGCCGGCGACAGCTGGGATCTGCTGCAGCTCGGCGTCGCTCTGCGCGACGCGGTCGCCTATGTGCTGCCCGAGTTGAGCGCGCGCGTCGGCTTGCTGGGCGAACTCGACGACCGGCGCCTGGGCGTGCGTCTGCAATGGCAGGGCGCGCAGGACGGCGAGGTCGCGTTCGAGTGGCCGGACGAAGACCGGCGGCTGGTGTACCGATGGGCCGGCGAGACGATCGGGCTGCGGATCGAGGCGATCTCCGATGCGTCCGCGCCTGCCGACGACGATGCGCTCGACGATGCCGATGCGATCCGCGAACGCCTGTTGCGCATCGATCGCATCGACACGGCCTTGCGCACGCCGTGGAGCGACGGCGGCTTCAGCGATAGCGCGTTGGAAGCGCAGTTGCAGGCGCAGGTACAGGCGGCGATGGCGTGGTTGCGCGACGTGGTCGATCGTCACGGCTGGCCCGGTCGCGGCCTGGTCGGCGAAGACGCGGCGGCGGCCGCGTGCCGAGTGCTGCAGCACGCCGACGGGCCGCGCGAGTTCCAGGACCGATGCCTGGCGCTGATCGCGCAGGCCGCGCGCGACGGCGAGATGAGTCTGCGCGATCTGGCCTATCTGACCGATGCGTTGCGCGTGCAGCGCGGACGCAGGCAATGCTTCGGCACCAAGTTCCGGCGCCGCGGTTCGGCGCTGGTGCCTTGTCCGATCGAACGGCCGGCGCAGGTCGATGCGCGCCGCCGCGAGATGGGCCTGGAACCTCTGGCCGAGTACGCCGAACGCATTCGCGCGACGTTCGCATCGGATCGGGCCGCAGCGCGGCCGGCCGCGCCGGAGCGGACCGCGCCATGATCGATTGGTCGCCGCTGCTGCCGCATTGGAACCGGCGCCCGTACTGCCTGCCCGGTGTCGCCCACCGGCTCACGCCCGAGCGCGCGTTCGACCTGATCGTGAGCGCGGCCGCGCCGTTCCGCGCGGGCACCCGCTTCATGGCGCTGCCGGACGTGCGCTTTTATCTCGACGGCGGATTGATGCGCGCGCCCGGCGATCTGCTGCCGGGCGACGAGGATCGCGATGCGCCGGCCTACGTGCGGCGAGTGCGCGAACGCCTGCACGGCGCGCGGTTCCAGTTGCGGGTCAGCCAGCCGCTGTTTCTCGACGAGCGCTTGTGGTCGGCCACGCGCGATCTGCTCGCGGGTTTGTTCGCGGCGATCGGCTGTCCCGCCTTGCCGGTCGAGGCGGCGCTGTGGGTCGGCGACGCGCAGCCGCGGACGCTCGGCGCGCGCCTGGACCCGCGTCATGCCTGCCTGCGCCTGCCGTTGTTGGGCGCGAGCGAGGCGCGGCTGTGGCGCGGCCGTCCGCACCCCGAGCGCGCGCCCGATCAGGTCCTGCGCGCGCAACCCGGCGAACTGCTGTGCTGGCCCGGACGCCGCTGGTACGAGGAAGCCGACGACGGCGCGACCCTCGGCCTAGCTCTGGCGATTCCGACCCACGCCGCCGACGCGATGATCGCGGCCAAGAACCTGCTCGCCGAACAAGTCGACGATGCGCTCGGCGCGGACGAACGCGTGGCGATGCTCGCGTTTCCGCCGCGCGCCGGGCGCCACGGCATCGCCGCGCTGGCGCCGTTGACCCGGGTGGGCGAAGCGGCGACCGCAGCGGTGACAGGCGGTGGCTTGGAGCGCGCGTTGCGGCTGACCTGGGCCGCGCGCGCCAGCGCCTGGGCGCTGGAACCGGTACCGGCGCCGCGCGAGGAATCGAAGCTGCACGGCGACGACTGCGTGCAACTGAACCCGCGCAGCCCGCTGCTGCGTCTGCGCGACGGCGACGGCTGGGTGTGGGCGATCAACGGCCATGTCTTCGCCATGCCCGAGCATCCGCGCGCGCAGCAATTGCTCGACGATCTGCGCGACGGCCGCATGCAACGCGTCGCCGAGCTGTGCCGCTCGCCACGCCGCGGCCGCGTCGATCGCGGCGCGCTGGATCTGCTGCAACGCCTGTATGCGTTGCGCGCGGTGCTGCGCAGCGGCGAGGACGCCGCATGAGCGCGGATTCGCAAATGACGCAATCGCCCGCTCCCGACCTGCGCGTGCGCGAATCGCTGGACTGGGCCGCGTTCGTGCGCGACGACTGGGACCGCCGACCGGTGCTGTTCAAGGGCGTCGCCCACGGCCGGCCGTTCGCGCTGGACGAAGTGTTCCGCAGCGCGCTGGTGGCGACCCGACGCAGCCGTCGCCGCCTGCCCGGCGAACCCGACAACAGCCTGGTCACGCTCGATCGCCTGCAACAACTCGATCCGGCGCCGTGGATGCCGCGACCCGAGGACGGGTCGATGGTGGGCTACCGCGAACGCATGCTCGGCGCGCTCGGTGAGCGGCGCTATGCGCTGGTGATCAGCGCCTTCCACAGCTACCGATTCGCGCTGTGGCGCAGCGAGCGCGCGTTCTTCGCGCCGCTGTGGCGACACGCCGGCCTGCCGATTACCGGCGCGATCACCACGCTGTTCCACGGCAATTACGAATCCACCCCGGTCGGCGTGCATCGCGACCGCTTCGCGACGTTCATGATCCCGGTTGAAGGCCGCAAGCGCATGCGCTTTTGGACCGCCAAGCCGTGGGCCGACGCGGTCTCGACCTTGCCCGATTACCGCGGCCATCTGGCCGGTTCGTTCGTGGTCGAGGCCGAACCGGGCGACGTGCTGTATTGGCCGGCCGATTACTACCACGTCGGCGAGAGCATCGGCGGCGGCGTCACCACCAGCGTCAATCTCGGCGTGCCGCGCACCGAGCACCGGCCGGTGTACGAACTGGAGGATCTGCTGGTCGATATCGGTCGGGCCGATGCCTTGATCGATCCGTCCGCGCAACTGCTGCGCGCGCTCATGCGCGACGACGTGCCGGTGAGCGCGCGCGATGCCGTCGACGCCGACGGCGTGCTCGCCGACGAATTGCCGCTGGCGTTGGCGCAGGCCTGGCGCTCGACCGCGCAACTCACCGAGCCGCGCGCGCTGGCGGCGCGGATCGGCGCGCTGTCGTTGCAGCGCTTGTCGGCCGGCGGTTTCGAACCGGTGCCGCCGCGCCGGCGCACGCGGGTTTTGGCGCCGGCGCAACGCATCGCCCTGGCGACCGGCGAGCGGGTGCTGCAGCGGCGCGACCGCGATGCCTGGCAGTTCGCGATCAACGGCCATGGCCTGCGCGTGCAGGGCGATGCGGCGGCCGAACGCGCGCTGCTGGCGCGCCTGCACGACGGCGAAGCCGCGCGGGTGAGCGAACTGCTGCGCGGCACGGCGGCGCATCGCCGCGCGCTGGCCGCGTTGCTGGACTGGCTCGACCAATGCCACGGCCTGCGACGGCTGCGCGATTGAACGCGGCGCGTCGTGCCGCGCCGTCATGTGAATGTCATTTTCCGGAATCGAAAACCGCGCGCCGTGATCGCTGTCTGCCGGTCTTGTGACCGCTATCGGCAATGAGGGGCTAACGACGCTTGCGCGGCGCGTTCCGTTGCGCCGGGATTTGTGTCAGGCGCGGCGGCTCAGGCCTCGTCGGCGCGCGCTCTCTTCGCGCCGCGGCCGGCCGCCGGGCGCGCGGCCTCGGCGCCGTTCTGGCGCAGCATCGCCTCGCGCAGATGCGACTCGCCGCCCGAGCACACCGCGAGCACGCGGCACGGGCCGGGCGCGGCGGCGATGTAGGCATGCCCCATCGCGCTGTCGAAATAGATCGAGTCGCCGGCCTCCAGCCGGGTCGGCGCGTACAACTCGCTGTGCAGTTCGATCACGCCCTCCAGCACCAGCGCGAATTCCTCGCCGGTGTGGCGGATCAGTTCGCCGAACTCCTCCAGCGAGCGCGCGTGGACCTCGGCGATGATCGGCACCAGCCGCTTGTTGAGCAGTTCCGAGGCCGGGTACAGGTGATCGTAATGCTCGGTGCGGATCGCATAGCCCTCGCCGGCGCGGGTGATGCTGCGGCGTCCGCTGAAGGTGTCGTTGCCGACCGGCGACTGCGAGGAGAACAGTTCGCCGATGTCGACTTCCAGGCCCTGGGCGATGCGGGTGAGCTTGTCGAAGCTCAGCGACATCTTGCCGTTCTCGATCTTGGACAAGGTCGAAATCGGCAGGCCGGTGCGCGCGCCGATCTCGGCGAGGGTCCAGCCGCGTTGACGGCGCAGCGCGCGCAGCGCCACGCCCGGGTTGTGGGTGGTGGTCGGCGCGGCGGAGGTGAGGTGCTTGCTGCGCTTGGCGGGCATGGAGGCGGCCGAGAGGGGTCAAAGCGACTCTAGGCGGCCGCCCCTGCCTTGCCAAGCGCGAGGCCCGGCGGGATGTTCATCTTGAGAAATACGTTTGGTGGTTTGGAAAGCGGCCGCGGCTTGAGCGAAAGCGGGCGGTGGATGCTCGGTTTTGCGATGGGGTCGACGGTCGGCGGTGGTTTGGACGGTGAGGCGGGGTGGATGGAGGGGCTGGGGTTGGGTGGATGAGGCGATGGCGGGGGCGAGGCGTCGGGTCGGCTGGCGAGGTCGAGGGTCCCGCCGCCAACCGTCTTCGCGGGTGTCGAAGGCAGGTGCACTGCTCGCGCCGGTTGAGCGTTTCCACGATCGCCCGCGGTCGCGGCGAAGTCTCGAGTGCGACGCGTCCGCCCGAGCGCTTGCCGTTCCGATAGCGGCGAACCCGGTGCGAGCGTCGACCACGTCCGCTCGCCGCATCCACCTGCATTCATGGCCGGCGTGGCGCTGTTTGTATGCCAACAAACACACTCATTGCACGTCGTTGTGATCCCCGCCGACATGCTCCGCCACAGCATCGCCACGACCTGGGCGGATGGCGCGAATTCGCCCTGAATTCAGCGGTTTCCGCGCTTACACTCTGCGCGCCGACGCGGGGTCGGCATCGCCCGCGGCCGCGTTCTGAATGCGCTCGCGCGGCTCGGGGCGCAAGGTCGGGGGAACCATGAAGTCCAAAGGTTGGATCCGCGCCATCGGTGCGGCGGGTGTCGTGGGCGCGGTGTGGCTCGCGGCCGGATCGTCCGCGGCGCAGCAGGCGCCGCCGGCCACGGCGGCCCCGTCGACCCGCGCCGCCGACAATCGCCCGCCGGCGTCGGCGTTTCCCGCCACCACCACCGCCTTGCCGTTGCGCCCCGCGCCCGCGCCGCCGCCCGCGCCGCCGCCCAGCCCGACACCGAGCGAACCCTTGCGTCCGCCGCCGCCGCAGGAACGCGAATCGCCGGCCGCGGCGATCGCGCGCGCCGCCGCCACTCCGAGGGTCGCGCCGCCCGCGGGCGTACAGACTCCAGCACCATCCGGTGTCGCCGCGCCGAGCCGTGTCGAGACCACGCCGGCCCGCAACATCGCTCCGTCGCGCGCCGCGCCGGCGCCGCGCGTGCCCGCGAACGCGCCCGCAGCCGCGACCAGACCGGCGCCTTCGCCGTCTCCGCCCAAGCCATCCAAGCCAGCCGCCACCGCGCCCACATCGACTTCGCCGACCGCGCCCGCGCGCAAGCCGGAACCCAGCGAACCCGCGTCGAAACCCGCCGCCCCGAGCGCGCCGCCCGCCATCGCAGTCGCGGCGAAACGCGCACCCCGGCCGACCGCGACAGCGAATCTGCCGACTGCGCGGCCCGCGCCATCGGCACCGCAACCGCCCGCATCGCAACTCGGGCCCACGGTCGTCCTGACCGACACCGAGCCCACCGCGTCTCCCGCCTCGGCCGACCCCTTGCCCGCGTCCGACCCGGCGAGGATCGAAGCGCTGCCGCCACTGGCGCCCGTCGCCATATCCGACCTCGCTGCCGACCCGAACGCCGCCGGCGCGCCCGGCGCGATCCTGGTCGAAGCCGTCGGCGCCGCGCCGATCCCGCAACTCGGCGCGGCCGATCTGGAAGCCTATGTCGACGGCCTGGTGCCGCAGGCGATCGCGCGCGGCGGCCTGGCCGGCGCGGTCGTGGTGGTGGTCAAGGACGGCCAAGTGTTGTTGTCGAAGGGCTACGGTTACGCCGACGTGGAGCGGCGCAAGCCGATGGACCCGGCGCGCACCTTGCTGCGGCCGGGCTCGATCTCCAAGCTGTTCACCTGGACCGCGGTGATGCAACTGGTCGAGCGCGGCAAGCTCGACCTGGATGCCGACGTCAACGCCTACCTGGATTTCAAGATCCGCGATTACTACGGCCAGCCGATCACCCTGCGCCATCTGATGACCCACAGCGCCGGCTTCGAGGAATCGAGCAAGCACCTGTTCGCCGCCGATCCCTCGCGCCTGCTCAAGCTCGGCGACTACCTCAAGGCGGTGCAGCCGCGGCGCATCTACGCGCCCGGCACGGTGCCGGCGTATTCGAACTACGGTGCGGCGCTGGCCGGCTACATCGTCGAGCGCGTCGCCGGCCAGCCGTTCGACGACTACGTCGAAGAGCATCTGTTCGAACCGCTGCGCATGCACCGTTCGAGTTTCCGTCAGCCCTTGCCGAAGGGCCTGGCCGGCGACATGGCGCAGGGCTACGTCGCCGCCGGCGCCGCGCCGGTGCCGTTCGAACTGGTCAATCCCGCGCCGGCCGGCAGCCTGTCCAGCACCGGCGAGGACATGGCGCATTTCATGCTCGCCCAGCTCGATCAGGGCCGCTACGGCAACGACGCGATCCTGCAACAGCACACCTTGCAATCGATGCAGGCGACCGCGTTGCGTCCGATTCCTGGCCTGGATGCGATGGCCCTGGGATTTTTACGTCGCGACGGCCGCGGCCCGGTGGTGATCGGCCACGGCGGCGCCACCGAAGCGTTCCAGAGCAGCCTGATGCTGTTGCCGATGCACCGGCTCGGCGTGTTCGTATCCGCCGACGGCCCGGCCCGCGCCGGGCGCGCGCTGCACCGCGATCTGGTCGACGCCGTGATCCGGCGCTATTACCCCAGTCCGGCCGCCGACCTGCCGACCTTGCCGAGCGCGCATCTGCACGGCGAGCAGTTGCGCGGGCGTTACGAGAACAGCCGCGGCTCGGCCAGCAATTTCCTGGTGATGGCGCGCCTGTTCGGCGGCGCGACGGTGGTGTTGAACGACGACGACACCGTCAGTGTGTCGTCGCTGCGCGGCCGCGACGGCCGGATCAAGCGTTGGCGCGAGATCGAACCGTATGTGTGGCGCGAGGTCGACGGCGACAGCCGGCTCGCGGCGAAGATGAGCGGCACCGAGGTGGTCGCGATCAGCAGCGACGACGTATCGGCGGCGATGTGGCTGCAGCCGGTGCCGGGCTGGCGTTCGCCCGGCTGGATGCTGCCGCTGCTGTTCGCGACGTTGGGCGTGCAGGCGTTGGCGCTGTGTCTGTGGCCGATCGCGGCGATCGTGCGCACGCAGACCCAGCGCCGTCTGCGTCTGGATGGTCGCGAGCGCGATCTGCGCCTGCTGACGATGTTCGGTGTGATCTCCAATCTGTTGTTGGCCGGGTTGTGGTGGTGGCTGCTGGTCCGCGCCGAGGCGTCCGTGCGGGCGCTCGATGGCGGCCTGGACGGTTGGATTCGTCTCGCCCAGTTGCTGGGGTTGCTGTGCGTGCCGATCGCGATCGTCGCCTGTCTCAACGCGCGCGCGGCGTGGCGCGGGCCGATGCAGCGTCTGCGGCGGGTGTGTGCGGTGGCGATCGCGGCGGCTTGCTTGGCGATGGTGTGGTTTGTGTTCGCGTTGAAGACGATGAGTTGGTCGTTGGTGTACTGAGGGGGCGGTGCTTTTCGAAGGCAACAAAAAGGCCGCGGTTTCGCGGCTTTTTTGTTGGTTGGGTGTCGTTTACGGTTGTCTGAAACGGACGATTATCGCGGTGGCGTGAGTCGCGAATGTGCCATCGAAAAATCATCGCAATGTGCGCCGTAGTTGTATTTCCGTGGTCGCGACTTGCGTCGCTCCTACAGGTAGGCCATGTGGCTTTTGCTTGAGGCCGCGCCTACCTTCCAGCGCTGCGAGGCTTGTAGCTCGCGTTAGCAAAAGGACACCCGAAGGGCGGCGCACATGGATGTGCGCCGTGCGCCACCGAGACAGGATGTCTCGTGTGGCGCATGCACGCGTATGCACCGATCTTGCGGGCACTTGATTCAAGAAAAAGCGTTTTTCTTTGGTTACCTTTCTTTTGTCGCTTTTGACAAAAGAAAGTAACTCGGCCGCTTGCGGACGAAAGCTGTTGCCTTTGCTCAAAGGCTCTACAGCTTTTAAAGCTTTGAAGCCTTAAAGGCTGCAAGCAGGATCAAAAGCTTCCGCCGCTGAAGCGGCGGGTTACTTTCTTTTGTCATAAGCAACAAAAGAAAGGTAACCAAAGAAAAATGCTTTGTTGTGGATCACAAGCCCGCAAGTGCGGAGCAGACGCAGGCACGCGCCACACGGGACATCCTGTCCCGGTGGCGCGCGGCGCACATCCATGTGCGCCGCCCTTCGGGTGTCCGTTTGCTAACGCGAGTTACAGGCCTCGCAGCGCTTTCGGAAGACTAAGGCTTCAAGCTCAAGCCAGATCCAAAGCTAAATCCAAAACTCATCAAAAATCCGAACGGCAAGCGGCAAGCGGCAAGCGGCAAGCGGCAAGCGGCAAGCGGCAAGCGGCAAGCGGCAAGCGGCAAGCGGCAAGCGGCAATGATGCGCGCGGTTGGCTGTCGCGATGCAAGCGCTGCGTCGACGGCAAGCGAGCGACGAATCCTGGAGACCGTCATCCCCGCGAAGGCGGGGATCCAGAGCCGGGTCGTTGCAACCCGACCTCGCGAAAAAATCGGCGCGCGCAACGCGCGCCGAACCTCACGCCTGTTCGGCGTCGGACTCCACCGCCGCGCGCGCGCGCTTGAGCGCGATCAGCGCCGAGGTGTCCGATTCGCCATGCCCACGCTCGATCAGTTCGGCGTAGTCCGCCGCGGCCTGATCGATGGTGTTGGTGCGGATGCCGCTGTCGCGCGCGATGCCCTGGACGATGCGCAAGTCCTTGAGCATGTGCTGACACTTGAAGCCCGGCGCGAAATCGTCGCGCAGCATGGTCGCGCCGCGCTTGTCCAGGAACCAATTGCTGGCCGCGCCGGCCATCAGCGTCGGCAGCAGGCGCTCGGGTTCCAGGCCGAGCTTTTCGCCCAGCGCCAGACCCTCGCACACCGCCTCGTTGATGCCGGCGACCAGAATCTGGTTGATCGCCTTGGTCGCTTGGCCGGCGCCGGTACCGCCCATGTGGGTGATGCGCGCGGCGTAACTTTCGAGGACCTCGCGCACGCGCTCGAGCTGCGCTTCGTCGCCGCCGACCATGATCGACAGCTTGCCGTTGCGCGCGCCCTCGGCGCCGCCGGACACCGGCGCGTCGAGGAAACCGATGTTGTGCGTGGCCAGCATCGCCGCCGAACGGCGCGCGGTTTCCAGCGAGACGGTGGAATGGTCGACCACGATCGCGCCGGGCTTGAGCACCTCGGCCAGGGCGGCGACGTTTTCGAGCACGTCCGCGTCCAGCGACACGCACAGGATCACCAGGTCGCAATCGGCGAAATTCGCCGGCGAACGCGCCGCGCGCACGTCCAGTTCCGACGCCAGCGCGTCGGCCTTGGATTGCGTGCGGTTGCCCACCGCGGTCAACACGCCCTTGCCATGCACGTAACGCGCCATCGGCGCGCCCATGGCTCCCAGACCGATCACCCCTACTTTCATTTCAACCTTCTGCCCGTTCGGGCGCTTGATGTTGCAAAAACCGTGATCCGGCACGAGCGAGCGCTTAGCCCGACCATCGTGCCATGCGGCAGCGCCTGGTTGCTGCGACCGATCTCATATGGGTACACGCGAACACCTCCACGTATACGAAACCGCGACCCCTATCCGCCTGAACGCGCGAACGTCGGCGCGGTGAAGCCGGCGCGACGGCCGTTCAGGTCAGCCATTCGTACACGTCGATCCGCGACGAACCCGTGACGTGCAGCGGGTCGCCGAACGCCAGCACGCGGGCCTCGTCCAGGTCGGCCGCGCGCAGCACATAAGCGCCGCCGCTCTTGTCGGAAAAGCCGCCGGCCAGCTCCAGCCGGCCCTGCTCGCGCAGGCCGTCGAGGAAGTCGCGATGCGGGCCGATCTGCTCGCTGTCGAACTGCGGCAGGCGCATGGCCATGATCAAGTAACGATTCATCGTCCCGTACCCGTTCAAGCCAGGGGCGCGTCGCTGAGGTAGGTGTAACCGGTCAAGCCGGTTTCCAGCGCCTCGTCCAACCGCGCGGCTTCGTCGGCCGGCAGATTCGCCGCCGCGACCTTGCCGCGATACGCCTCGCGCAGGTCGGCCAGCTTGTAGCCGACGTAATCGAGCATGACGTCGGTGGTGTCGCCGCGGCGCTGCTGCGCCAAACGATAGCCATCGCCGTCGACCCGCACTTCGACCGCGTCGGTGTCGCCGAACAGGTTGTGGATGTCGCCGAGGATTTCCTGATACGCGCCGACCAGGAAGAAGCCCAGCCGATAGCTTTCGCCCGGCTTGAGCGCATGCAGCGGCAGCGAGCTGTCCAGGCCTTCGTTCTCGACGTAGGTGTCGACCTTGCCGTCCGAATCGCAGGTCAGGTCGGCGATCACGCCGCGCCGGTCCGGCCGTTCGTTCAAGCGCTCGATCGGCGCGATCGGGAACACCTGATCGATCGCCCACACGTCCGGCATCGATTCGAACACGCTGAAATTGACGAAGTACTTGTCGACCAGACGCTCGTTGAGTTCGTCGAGCAGGTCGCGATGGCTCTTCTCGCCCACGTCCAGGCGCGCGCGAACCGCATGCGCGATGGCGTAGAACAGATCGTCAATGCGCGCGCGGTGGGTCAGGTCGATCTGGCCGAGCGCGTACAGCGACAGGCCTTCGCCGTGATGGTGCTGAGCCTCGTGGAACAGCTCCACCGCCGGACGCAGGTCGAGCTCGTCGTGGATCTCGCGCAGATGGCGGATCACCGCCGGCTCGTCGTCGTGCGACGGCGGCACCCGGCCTTCGGGCGCTTCCTCGATTTCCGAGACGTTGGCGACCAGCACCGCATGGTGCGCGGTCATCGCGCGGCCGCATTCGGTGACGACGCGCGGCGGGGTCAGGCCGTATTCCTGGCAGGCCTCCGCCAGCGGCTGAACGATGTTCGACGCGTATTGGTTGACGCCGTAGTTGATCGAGCAATAGCTGCGCGAACGGGTGCCTTCGTAATCGATGCCCAGGCCGCCGCCGACGTCCATGTAGCGCACGTTGGCGCCGAGCTTGGACAGTTCGATGAAATAGCGGGTGGCCTCGCGCATGCCGTTGGCGATGTCGCGCACGTTGGAAATCTGCGAGCCCATGTGGAAATGCAGCAGGCCCAGGCAATCCTGCAGGCCGCTGTCGCGCAACTGCTTCCACAGGTCCAGCACCTGGCGCGGGCTCAGGCCGAACTTGGCCTTGTCGCCGCCGCTGTTCTGCCACTTGCCGGCGCCGAGCGAGGCCAGCCGCATGCGCACGCCGAGGCCGGGCTTGACCCCGAGCGCCTTGGCTTCCTCGAACACCAGCTGCAGTTCCGACGGCTTCTCGACGACGATGTAGGTTTCCATGCCCAGCTTGCGGCCGATCAGGGCCAGGCGGATGTACTCGCGGTCCTTGTAGCCGTTGCAGACGATCAGCCCGCCCGGCCGGCTCAGCGCCAGCACCGCCATCAGCTCGGGCTTGCTGCCCGCTTCCAGGCCGAAGCCTTCGCCGGCGTGCGAGGCCAGGGTGCCGGCCACGCCGTGGTGCTGGTTGACCTTGATCGGGTACACCGCGGTGTAGCCGCCGGCGTAATCCCAGTCGCGCATGGCCTGGTCGAACGCGCCCTGCAGCGCGCCAAGGCGATCGCCGAGGATGTCGGGGAAGCGCACCAGCATCGGCAGCTTGGCGCCCTGCGCGCGCGCGGCGTCGACCACTTCGGGCAGGGCCACGGTCGGGCCGCGCTCGCCGCGCGGCTTGACCACGATGCGGCCGGCGCCGTCGATGTCGAAGTAACCTTCGGACCAATGCGGGATCGAATAGGTCTTGCGGGCCTGATCGAGCGACCAGTCGGACATCGGCGGGCTTTCCAGAAAACCATGGGGAACACGCATTCTACAGGCCGCGTCCGGCGCGGGGGCCTCCGGCGCGATCCGGGCCCGGGCGCAGGCGGCCAAGTCGGCAAAATCCGCGCCCGGGCGGATGGCTCGCGACGTACGTTCATGCGGGTTCGCTACAATCCGCGCCCCAAGCCCGGCTCGCGCCGGGCGCCGGCCCGGCGACCGGTCCGACGGCCACCGCCGCGACCCGCCGGGACCTTCGCAATTCCCGCCCCAGCCCAGGAAGCAAGCGCATGACGACCGAACCGACGTGGCATTACGAAAACTTCGAGCCGACCGGCTCGTCCATCGGCTATCGGATCACCCGCAAGCTCGATGAAGTGCAGTCGCCGTTCCAGAAGATCGAGATCTACGAGACGACCGATTGGGGCAACCTGATGCTGATCGACGGCGCGGTCATGCTGACCACCCGCGACAACTTCCTCTATCACGAGATGATGTCGCACCCGGCGCTGTTCACCCACGCCGCGCCCAAGAACGTGGTCATCATCGGCGGCGGCGACTGCGGCACCCTGCGCGAAGTGCTCAAGCACGACGGCGTGGCCGAGGCGGTGCAGTGCGACATCGACGAGCAGGTCACGCGCATGGCCGAGAAGTGGTTCCCGGAGCTGTGCGATCGCAATAACGATGCGCGCGCGCAGCTGCTGTTCGACGACGGCATCGCCTACATGGCCAACCGCGCGGCCGGCAGCGTCGACATCATCATCGTCGACTCGACCGATCCGGTCGGCCCGGCCGAGGGCCTGTTCAACAAGGCCTTCTACGAAAGCTGCTTCCGCGCCTTGCGCGAGGACGGCATCCTGGTCCAGCAGTCCGAGTCGCCGCTGATGCTGCTCAAGCTGATCCAGGAAATGCGCACCGAGATGGGCAAGGCCGGCTTCCAGTCGTTCAAGACCCTGCCGTTCCCGCAACCGTGCTACCCGACCGGCTGGTGGAGCTGCACCCTGGCGCGCAAGAGCGCTGGCGGTTTCGAATTCCGCGAAGCCGAGGCCAAGGCCAAGACCTTCGACAGCAAGTACTACAACGCCGGCATCCACCACGGTGCGTTGTCGACCCCGGCGTTCGTGGCGCAGGCGCTGGGCGAATAAATCGTCCAGCATCCTGGCAAGACAAAAAAGCCCCGCACTCGCGGGGCTTTTTCGTAATCCGACTGTAGGAGCTGCGTGAGCTGCGACCTCGGCATCGCACACTCGACGCAAGCGTGGTTTCGCGGTCGCAGCTTGCGCAGCTCCTACAGGGGGATATCCGAACTACTTCGCGAGCTGGCGGCAACGCCAAGACCTTCGACCGCAAGTGCTACAACGCCGGCATTCATCATCGCGCGCTGTCGATCCCGGCGTTCGTGGCGCAGGCGCTGGACGAATAGATCATCCAAGATCCTCGCCGCACAAAAACCCCGCACTCGCGGGGCTTTTACGTAGTCCGACTGTAGGAGCTGCGCAAGCTGCGACCGCGGCACCGCAGCTCCGACGCAAGCGTGGTTTCGCGGTCGCAGCTTACGCAGCTCCTACAGGGGAATATCCGAACTACTTCGCTAGCCGGCGGCAAGCGGCCTCGGGGCAATACCCCTCGGCCGCCGCCTTAACCGCGCCGCCGTCAGCGGAACGCCGCCATCGCCGCCGCGCGCTCGCGCATGACCCGCTCGTTGTCGCGGGTGCTGGTGCCCAGCGGACGGCTCACGCCGCCGGATACGAAGCTCTGGTCGATGGTCGAGAAGTAGCCGATGCGCGGCTGCGGATTCGCGTTCACCGCCATGATCGTGCGGAAATTGCCGGCGCTGTTGACGTAACCATGACCGAACGAGAACGGCGTGGTGTTCGGGTCGTTGTCGTGACGCGCGCCGAACAGGTGCGCCGCCTCGTGCACGAAGGTGAAGGTGCTGCAGGAATGGTTCTGCACGAAGAACCCGTTGGCCGCGGTCGCGCCGATCGAATACGCCTGCCCGCACAGCAGTCCGCCGCTGCTGCTCACCAGGCCGTTGCGCACGACCAGGGTCACCAGGTCGGCGGCGGTGCTGTTGCGCTCGGTGGTCGAATAGGCGTCGTACCAGCCGTCGGTGGTGCCGCGGATGCGCGACAGCAAGGTATCGGAATTGTCGGTCGACTGCGCCTGGGTGGTGAAGCGGACCCCGGCGCTTTCGAACCGCAGCGCCAGGGCGTTGTTGGTGAACGCGGTATTCGACTGGGCGATGAAGAACGCGGCGCGATCGTTGGCCGAATTCTGCCCGCCCAGTTCGGCCACGGCTTCCGGGGTGTAGACCTGCAGGACGCGGACGATCGAATCGGCGAGCAACGCGCCCGCCGCCGGACGCGCGGCGAGCGCGGGGCCGCGATCGGTTTGCGGCGCCAGATCGACCTGGGCGGGCGTATCGTCCGCGCCCTCCAGGCTCGCCGGATCGCGCTTGACCAGGTATTGCCGCGCGCCGTCCTCCGAAGTCAGGACCTCGTACACCTCGCCGCTAGCGGCGACGATCTGCCCGGTGACGCGCTCGCCGCGCACCACGAACAGCGCCGTCGACGGCGGCTGCCCGCCGAGCTTGAGCTGGCCGCCGGGGAGCAGGCGGTCGGCCCCCGACCAGATCACATCGCCGTTGGCGGTGCGATAGGACTTCGCCAGACGCATATGCAGACGCGCGCCCTCCGGCATGCTCAGCATCAACTCGCGCTGCGCGCCGACCAGCACCTTGCGGTCGATCGACACCGACGCCGCCCATTGCGCGGTCTTGTCGCGCACCATGTTGCTGACGCTCGCGGGCGCCGCGGACTTCGACGGCTGCGCCTGAAACAGTTCCGGCACCGCGGCCGATTGCGCGTCGGCGATGTTGACCGCGGCGGCGACCAGACCGGCGATGGATAGTGCCAAGATTGCCTTCTGCATGTGACTTTCCCCGTAAGCGCTGCAACATCAAGAGTGATGGCGGGCGACTGCGGCCGCCCGGTGGCGTTCATCGTCTGTTCGCCGGCCGCCGCTCGCGATGACGCGATCGCGGAAGCATTCGACCAAAACGAAGAACGGTCTTGAGCTTGCACGCAAGCGCACGAGCGCAACGGGCCGCGCAAGCGGCGCATTCCCCGTTTAAACGCGATACGAATCACACATCGGCATATCGGCGCCGCGATGCGGACACGAGCTGCGAGCGGCGGCGGCGGAGCGCAGCCGCATGCAGCGTTCGACATCTCGCCGGCAATCGCCACACCGCCCTGCATGCAAGAAAAAACCCCGCGATTGGCGGGGTTTTTGGTAATTCGGCGGCGATCAGGACGCATGCTACGAGCAAGAACGGATCGCCATGCACACAAATTGTGCCGAAGTCGCGCGTCGCGCAGCTCAGCCGAGCGCGGCGAACAATTTCGCCGCGCCGACATTGAGCGCGTAACCGCCGACCGTCAGCACGCCGAACAGAATCGCCGCCAGCAGCATCGGCTTCGCCCCGGCCTGCTTGATCGCGCCGACGTGCGTGCGCAGGCCCAACGCCGCCATCGCCATCGCCAGCATCACCGTGTCGATCTGCACGATCGCCGCCTTCCACGCCGCCGGCAACAGATGCAGCGAATTGAAGCCGCTGACCACCACGAACAGCAGCGCGAACCACGGGATCACGATCTTCGCCTTGCCCGCGGCGCCCTCGCCGCCCGCGCCGATGCGCGAGGACAGGATCAGCAGGAACGGCGCCAGCAGCATCACCCGCAGCATTTTCTCGATCACCGCCGCCGACGCGGCCGACTCCCCGATCGCGCGGCCGGCGACGACGACCTGGGCGACTTCATGGATGGTCGAGCCGGCATAGACGCCGTAGGCATGCTCGCTCAGGCCCAGATACGGATACAGCCACGGGTACACGAACATCCCGAGCGTCCCGAACACCACCACGGTCGCGACCGCGACCGACACCTTGTGCGCCTGTCCGCGCACCACCGGCTCGGTGGCCATGACCGCGGCCGCGCCGCAGATCGCGCTGCCGGCGCCGATCAGCATCGAGGTTTCGCGGTCGAGCTTGAGCCAGCGCGTGCCGATCCAGGTCGCCAGGCCGAACACCGTCGCCACCACCACCACGTCGATCGCCAGCCCGGCCCAGCCAACCCCGGCGATTTCCTGAAAGGTGACGCGAAAGCCGTACAGCACGATGCCGGCGCGCAGCAACGTGCTCTTGCAGAAATCCACGCCCGGGCCGGCCTGGGCGGCGACGGCCGGAAACACCGTATTGCCGACCGCGATGCCGAGCACGATCGCCAGGGTCAACGCGCTCAGCCCGAAGGATTGCAGCGCCGGCAGCGAGGCCAGCCCCATCGCCACGGCGGCGATCGCGGCCGCCAGGCCCAACCCCGGCCAGAACCCGCGCCGCCGATAGGCGCCTTGCGGGGCGGCGGCGGGAACGGGCGAAGTCGGATTCAGGGCGGACACGGCGGCGGACTCGGTAAGGAAGCGGCGCCAAGGTAGGCCCGCCCCCTCGGGGAGTCCAATACATATAATTCAACTATCCATGAGGCGAGCTCATAGCATGAACCTGCACCTGCTGCGCGTGTTCCTGACCGTGGTCGAGCAACAAGGCTTCTCGCGCGCGGCCGAAAGCTTGTTCGTCAGCCAGTCGGCGGTGTCCAAGGCGGTGCGCGAACTCGAGCTGCAGCTGGACCTGCCGCTGATCGAGCGCACCGGCAGCGACGGCAAGGCCGTGCGCGGCATCCAGCTGACCGACCACGGCCGCGCCGTGTTCGAACATGCGCGCGCGATCTTCGCCCTGGAGCGGATCGCGGTCGAAGACGTGCGCGACCGGGTCGAACTGCGCCAGGGCCGGCTGCGCATCGGCGCCAGCACCACCATCGCCGCGTACTGGCTGCCGCAGCAGCTGGGCCCGTTCGTGCGCCGCCATCCCACCCTGGCGACCGAACTGGTGGTCGGCAACACCGAACAGATCCACCACGCGGTGATCGATTGCGCGGTCGATATCGGTTTCGTCGAAGGCCCGGTCGACGACCCGCGCATCGAGGCGAGCGCCTGGCGCAGCGAACCGCTGCGGCTGATCGCCGCGACCGACAACGCCGTGGGCGCCAGACGTCGCGCCTCGATCGCCGAACTGAGCCGGCAGACCTGGCTGCTGCGCGAGCACGGCTCGGGCACGCGCCAGGTCGCGCAATCGCTGTTCGCCGCGCGCGGCATCGAACCGGCGCGGGTGATCGAGATCGGCAGCAACGAAGCGATCGCGCGCGCCGTGGTCGCCGGCGCCGGCATCGCCCTGCTGCCGGCGACCGTGGTCGCCGACCTGATCACCATGCAGCGCGTGCGCGCGGTCGCGCTGGGCGACGACGACAGCCTGACCCGGCCGCTGTACCGGCTGGAACTGCGCAATCGGCCGCGCGCGCCGGCGTTGCAGGCGTTTTTACGTGCTGAAGATTGAGAGCGAGAAACGAGTGGAGAGGAGTGAGGAACGAGTCCAGAGGTGAGTTTTCGTAACGGTCGGGCGCGACGCCCCCACTCATTCCTCACTCCTCTGAACTCGTTTCTCGCCTCAACGAATGGAGAGGAGTGCGGAACGAGTCCAGAGGTGAGCTTTCGCAACGGTCGGACGCGACGCCCCCCACTCGTTCCTCACTCCTCTGAACTCTTTCCTCGCTCAAAGCGCGTCCCCATCCAGCTCACCGGTACGAATACGCACGGCGCGCTCCAGGTCCCAGACGAAGATCTTGCCGTCGCCGATCTTGCCGGTGCCGGCGGCCTTCATGATCGCTTCGACCACGGTATCGACCTGATCGTCGGTGATCGCCACTTCCAGCTTGATCTTGGGCAGGAAGTCGACCACGTACTCGGCGCCGCGGTACAGCTCGGTATGCCCCTTCTGGCGGCCGAAGCCCTTGACCTCGGTGGCGGTGATGCCGGCCACGCCGGCCTCGGCCAGCGCCTCGCGCACATCGTCGAGCTTGAACGGCTTGATCACCGCCATGACCATCTTCATTCGTCTGTCTCCGCGCCACCGATTCGAGTCGCGCGCAGGATAGCGCGCCACCGCCGCCGCGACCTAGCCGGCGACTCAAGCGCGGCGGTCGCCGTACCGTCCGTCCGGTGGCGTTCACACCGCCTGCGCGTCCGGCGTTGGACGATCATGCAACGCCGTCCGAAGACCTGAACGCGTGCAGGCCACAGCGCTTGCGGGGCCGGTCGAGGGCGTGATGTAGTGACCGCGTCATCCACTTCGGACTTTTCCGACAGCCCGCCACGGCCCCAGCCGACGGCGCGGTCCCGGTCCGGCGGTCAAGCTGACCCCAACACCGGAGGAGCTTCTCTACATGATCGACCTGAACACCATCGACGACCTCGCCCGCCGCCTCAGCTCGCTGGTCCCCTCGGGCCTGCGCGAAGGCCGCGAGGAAATGCAACAGAACTTCAAGTCCGTGTTGCAGACCGGGCTATCCAAGCTCGACCTGGTCACCCGCGAGGAATTCGAAGTCCAACGCGCCGTGCTGCTGCGCACGCGCGAGAAGCTCGACGAACTGCAACGCGCGGTCGCCGAGCTCGAAGCGCAGCTCGATCGCGCCGACACGCCCCAGCACTGACCCCCGCCGCCATGAATCTGGCACTCGTGCACAGCCGTGCGCGATCGGGCGTGCGCGCGCCCGCGGTGCGGGTCGAAGTGCATCTGGCCGGCGGCCTGCCGAGCATGTCGATCGTCGGCCTACCCGAGGCGGCGGTGCGCGAAGCCAAGGACCGGGTGCGCGCGGCTATCCAGTGCGCGCAGTTCGAATTCCCGCAGCGGCGCATCACCGTCAATCTGGCCCCGGCCGACCTGCCCAAGGACGGCGGCCGCTACGACCTCGCGATCGCGCTCGGCATTCTCGCCGCGAGCGGGCAGATTCCGCTCGAGGCCTTGAACGGCTGCGAGTTCCTCGGCGAGCTCGGCCTCACCGGCGAACTGCGCGCGATCGACGGCGTGCTGCCGGCGGCGCTGGCCGCGGCCGACGCCGGGCACCGGCTGGTGGTGCCGGCCGGCAACGGCGCTGAAGCCGCGCTCGCCGGCCGGGTCGAAGCGCGCACCGGCCGCACCTTGCTGGAAGTGTGCGCGATGCTCAGCGGGCAGAAGTCCCTGCCCGAGGCGATTGCCCTGCCGGTGGTGCGCGTCGCCGGCCCGGACATGCTCGACGTGCGCGGTCAGGCGCAGGCGCGACGCGCGCTCGAAATCGCCGCGGCCGGCGGCCACCATCTGCTGCTGATCGGCCCGCCCGGTTGCGGCAAGACCCTGTTGGCCTCGCGCCTGCCCGGCCTGTTGCCCGAGGCCAGCGAAGCCGAGGCCCTGGAAACCGCGGCGATCGCCTCGGTCAGCGGCGGCGCGCACGGGCGCGGGCTCGATCCGGCGCGCTGGCGCGAGCGGCCGTTCCGATCGCCGCACCACACCGCCAGCGCGGTCGCCCTGGTCGGCGGCGGCGCCGATCCGCGCCCCGGCGAAATTTCCCTCGCCCATCAGGGCGTGCTGTTTCTCGACGAACTGCCCGAATGGGAACGGCGCGCGCTGGAAGTGCTGCGCGAACCGCTGGAGTCGGGCGTGGTGACGGTGTCGCGCGCGGCGCGCAGCGCCGAATTCCCGGCGCGGTTCCAGTTGGTCGCGGCGATGAACCCCTGTCCCTGCGGCTGGGCCGGCGACAGCAGCGGCCGCTGCCGTTGCGCCGGCGATGCGATCCGCCGCTACCGCGCGCGCATCTCCGGCCCCTTGCTCGATCGCATCGACCTGCATATCGAAGTACCGCGCCTGCCGCCCTCGCACCTGCGTCCGGACCAGCCCGGCGGCGAATGCTCCGAAGCCATCCGCGCCCGCGTCGTGCTGGCGCGGCAACGGCAGCACGCGCGTAGCGGCCGCGTCAACGCCCAACTCAGTCAGGCCGAGACCACCGCGAGCTGCCGCCTGCACGAACGCGATCACGAACTGCTCGAACGCGCGGTCGAAAGCCTGCAACTGTCGGCGCGCTCGATGCACCGGATCCTGCGCGTGGCCCGCACCATCGCCGACCTGGCCGGCAGCGAGGCGATCGCCACCGCGCATCTGACCGAGGCGATCGCTTATCGACGCGCCGATCGCGGGGTGCAGGCCGCGGCGTGAGCTTCGCGCTGGCGAAGGCTGGCGGCTTGTCCGGTGGTGCAGCCGCAACGCTGATCCGCTTGGCAAGATCGAAGCGCTCGTTCATTCGTTGCGGCTGCATGACCGCGCCCACCGGCGGCGAATCGGCAAGCGGACGCAGCGCCGCTTCACGGCTGACGATCGCCCATCGACCCGTCCATCGACACATCGTGAAACACGCCGTGAGGATCGTGCCGCCGGCGTAACTCGCGCAAGCGCGACCAGTTCTCGGCGGAATAGCACCGGTGCGCGCTGGCCGACCGCTCCTCCAGATCGAACTCGTTGATGTAACAGCCCGAGGCCACCGTCGCCAGTTGGTCGTACAAGGACTTGAGCCAATCGCGGTTGACCTGATCGTCCGCGGCATCGTTCCACTGCGCATAGGTCGAAAAGAACCAACGGCCCGCGGCCGAATAGGCCGCGTCGGGCCAGGACGAAGCGCCACGCCAGATCAACAGCGGCAATGTGGCCGGTGAGGGCTGCGACGGCAGATGCGCGGCGAGTATCGCGACCGCGTCCGCGCCGCGATCGGTCAGGATGTTGTCGCTGCGGTAGCGCCTGGACACCAGCATCGCGTCGCCCTGGCGGTAGATGGATTCGAAATCGATGGGCTGGTCGACCTCGACCGCGCGGATCAATCTGGCAGATACCTGCTGCGCCAGCGAGGCGTGCAGTGCCCGCGCATGCGTCGGGCTGTCGGCGAACGCGATCGTGTTCAACACCACCTGCCGACCGCATTCTTCGGCCGCGCGATCGTCGGCCTGCGGCACGATCGCGAGCATCACCTGCAACGAAGGATCGGGCTGCGCCTGTTCGATCTGCGCCAGCAGCCGCGGCAGGTCGCTGAACTTCGCCAGATAATTGTTGCTGGTGATGCAAGCCGGCAACGGCCGGCAATCCAGATGGAACCGGGTCACCACGAAGAACAGGCCGGGCCCGCCGCCGCGCGCGGCCCACAGCCATTCGGGATTTTCGTGCGCGTCGGCGTGCAGCACCTCGCCGGCCGCGGTCACCAGATCGATCGCGCGGAGATTGAACGTGCTCATGCCGCCCCAGGCGCGGAAATTGATGCCGAGTCCGCCGCCGAGCAGAAATCCGCTCAGGCCGACCCCGCCGCCGTGTCCGGTCGGAAAGGCCAGGCCGTGCCGGGCGAGCGCGGCGCTCAGCTGACGACTGCTCACGCCGGGCTGGATCCGCGCCAAGCGTCGGCCGGGATCGATCTCGATGTCCCGCAACGCCGACAGGTCCAGCAGGACGCCGGTGTTGCGCAGGAAACAGCCGGCGTAGCTGTGGCCGCTGCCGCGCACGCTGACCGCCAGGCCGTGGCGGCGGGCGAAGTCGATGCTGTGCACCACGTCGGCGATCGATTCGGCGCGCACGATGTACTCCGGGTAGCGCTCGAAACCGCGCCCGTTCCAGCTCAGGTCACGATGCCAGCCGGCGTATTCGGGGTGATGGCGCGAGCGCGCCTTGCCGTCGAGGCTGCGCGGAAAGACGCGGAAGTCGTCGGCGCTGAGGGTTTGGTAATGCGATTGCACGGGCTGGCTCCAGTCGCGCGGGCGATGAATCGGGTGAAGGAAATCAGTGCAACGCGCGCCGCGCCGGATCGACGGCCGGCGAAACGTCGCGGCCGGCGCGCGAATCGAGCGCGGCGGGCAGCAGGTCGCGGGCGATCAGCGAATACAGCGGCGTGGGCGTCAGGCCGAGCCGGCGCTTGATCCGCTCGTTGAGGCGCCCGCCCTCCAGTCGCTTCAGCCCGCGCGCGAAGGCGTAGCGGTAAGCGCTGGCGAAGCACAGGGTGTAAGGACTGAAGCTGGAGCGGTCGTAGACCACGCCGGCCGACCACAGATGGATACGCTTGGCCTGCTCGAAGCAGATGATGCCGCCGACCAGTTCGCTCCCGCATTCCACCACCACCAGTCGAATCAAGGTCCCGCAGCGTCTTACGAATCGCGCCAGCGGGCCGGGTGGAAAGTACTGCGGGGTGCCGTTTTTGGCGGTGGTGCGAAAACACAGTTCGGTGAGGCGCTCAAGCACGTCGTCGAACGGCGGCGCGATCACGCTCGCGGTCGCGCCGCTCGCTTCGAATTTTCGCAGCTGGCGATTCATCTCGCAGCGGCCATCGCCCGGAAGCTGCCGCACGAACTGTTCGAAGTTTTCGAATCGGCGCAGATCGACATCGTAGCGATCGACCAGATGGCCCGCGCTGAAGCCCTGCCCGCGCGCTTGTTCGAGCAACGCCGGGTCGCCCACGCTCAACAGGCCGGCGTGCCGCGCGCCCTGGTCCCGGGCCAGTTGCTTGAACGCCCGCAGCAGCGCGATACGCGCGTCGGGACGCTCGGCGAGCGCGGGAACGGTGCTGTCCCAGCAATGCATGATGTGACTGAACAACCCCAGGTCGCTGCCGCCATCGCGCACGCCGGCGGTCCGTTCCAGCAGACCCAGCGGATCAATGGCGGCGATGCGCTGCAGATACGCCGGCAGCAAACCGATCAGCTCGTCGCCCTCGCTCGCGCACAGATAGAAGACCTTCTCCACCGGCAGCAACGGCGAATGCTCGGCGGCGTCGAGAAAGCGCCGGTCGTAGAACACCGGCGCCGCGCTTGCGGCCTGCAGGGCGCGATACGCATCGTCGTCGATGGATTGCAGGAAGCGATGCACGTCGATGGTCAGTGCCATTGCGACTCCGCTGAACTTCGCGCCGCGACCGCGCGACCGATTCGCCGAGGGGTGGAACAATGTTGCGAACCTCGGCGGCGGGTGCCGGGATTCGCGCTACTACGGATGCATCCAGATCGTGGCTTCGTGGCAACTGCCACCATCGAGGCGCATGTCTGTGCTTTGGCGTCGGCGCGGCAGCATCGACGGCGTTCGCCGCCTCCATCTGCGGCGGAATGCGAATGAATCCGCGCGCTCCGCATTTCGAGCCATCGTTTGCGGACATGCGGCGACGCGACCTTGCGACTCAACGCGGGATACGCATTGCCCGGCGCGCTCCGATGCGATCCAGATAAATGAAAAACCCACCAGACATCCGGCGCCGGACGACCCGCCGATAACGGGGAACCACGGCCGCATGCGCAAGCAGCCGTCCGGGAAATAGTTGGTCCGCGCCGATTGGAAAAACGTGATCGACATTGGCGGGTGAGCGAGGGTTATTCCGCGGATTCGCCAACGGTTCACCCGGACACAGACGCTGGATGCCGCGCGTCATGGATTCATTCGCGACCGCCTTCGCCGTCCGCCTCGCCACGCCGCATTCATCGCCGTACTCAGGCGTCGCCGCGACCACGGTCGCGGCCGTCGAAACCCAGCGCCGCGCGAAGCGAAGCGCTAAGCTAGCCCGTCGCACCCATCGCCGCGACATCGGCGCCCGGCCCGGCCGTCGCCGTCCACCGCACCCAGCCATCGCAAGGGCATGTCCGAACTCACCGTCCACGCTCTGCTGCAGACCCCGACCGTCACCGTTCGCGACGTGTATTGCACCGGCACCTGCCGGGCGCAGAGCGAGGAGGAATGCGCCGACGCCACCCATCTGGTGTTTCCGTATCGCGGGGTCTACGTGCGCCATGTCGGCGAGGACCTGACCGTGGCCGAGTCCAGCCAGGTGCTGTTCTTCAATGCCGGCGAACGCTACCGGATCAGCCACCCGATCGAGGGCGGCGACGCCAGCCTCGCGGTCTGGGTCGAGGAGGCGATGCTGCGCGAACTGGCGCCGAAGGCCTTGTTGCGCGACGAGGACGCGCTCGCGTTCCGCTTGCCGCGGTTGCGCATCGACGCGCGCGCGCAGGCGCTGGTCGCGATGGTCCGCCACAGCCTGCGCGAAGGCATCGCCGAAGCGCTGGAAGCCGAAAGCCTGACCCTGACCCTGGTCCAGCGCGCGCTGGGCCCGCGCACCGCGCACGCGGCCGGGGCCAGCCTCGGCCGGCAGCGACTGGTCGAACGGACCAAGCTGGTGCTCACCAGCGACCTGTCGCGGCGCTGGAAGCTGGCCGAGATCGCCGCCGAAGTCGGCGTGTCGGCGGTGTACCTGACCCAGGTGTTCCAACAGGTCGAAGGCCTGCCGCTGTACCGCTATCAGCTGCGCCTGCGGCTGGCGCGGGCGCTGGACCTGCTGGGCCAGTACGAGGACCTGAGCGCGCTGAGCCAGGACCTCGGCTTCTCCAGCCACAGCCACTTCAGCGCCGCGTTCCAGCAGACCTACGGCCGCTCGCCGTCGGAATTCCGCCAGTCCGCGCTGCAGCGCTGAGACGCCGCCGGGCCGGGCGCCGCGCAACCCCGGCCGCCGATCGCTAAAGATTCTGACAGCGCCGCCCGCGCCGCGGTGGCCTACTGTGCTCGCCCGGACGTCGGGCGCACTCCAGAGAAGCCGTCATGACCAACAAAACCTGCGCCGCCTGCGATTGCCCGCTGGACGACAGCGCATTCCAGGTCCGCATCGGCGGCAAGGCCGTCGAAGTGTGCTGCGACGACTGCGCGCGCAAATTGAAGGAAGCCTACGACTCGGCGATCACGCCCGGAAACGACTGACATGGACGGCAACGCGCCCACCCTCACCCTGCAGCACGTCGACACGCCGTCGGGTTCGATCGCTTATCGCGAACAAGGCCGCGGCCCGGTCGCGCTGTTCGTCCACGGCGTGCTGTTGAACGGGCATCTGTGGCGGCATCAGCTGGCCAAGTTGTCCGACCTGCGCCGCTGCATCGCCGTCGACCTGTTGGCGCACGGCGATACCGCGATCGCGCCGGACCAGGATGTCTCGGTCACCGCCAACGCCGCGATGCTCACACAGTTCCTCGATGCGCTGGGCATCGATCAAGTCGATCTGATCGGCAACGACAGCGGCGGCGGCATCGCCCAGATCTTCGCCGCGCTGCACCCGCAGCGCGTGCGCAGCCTGACCCTGACTAACTGCGACACCCACGACAACTGGCCGCCGGAAGCGTTCAAACCGTTCCTGGCGATGGCCGCGGCCGGCGGCCTGCACGATGCGTTGAGCGGCATGTTGGCCGACAAGGCCGTGTATCGCTCGCCGCAGGCGCTGGGCCCGGCCTACGAACATCCCGAGCGCTTGTCCGACGCCAGCATCGAGGTCTATCTGCGGCCGTTCCTGCGCAGCCCGCAACGCACGCGCGATCTGCAGCGGTTTCTCGGCGAATTCGATCCGCGCCACACCCTCGCAATCGAACCGCAGCTCAAAACCCTGCAGGCGCCGACCCTGATCGCCTGGGGCACCGACGATGTCTTTTTCGACACGCGCTGGTCGCACTGGTTGGCCGAAACCATTCCGGGCACGCGGCAACGGGTGGAACTGGAAGGCGCGCGGATTTTCTTCCCGGAAGAACGCTGGGCACAGTTCAACGAACTGCTGCGCGCGCACTGGCTGGCGAGCGCCTGAGCCTCGCGCGTCGCGGTTGGCTGATTCAGCCCGCGACGATTCACGCCTGACCGCATAGCGGCGGCACCGCAACACGAACCTTTCGATCTTCGACGCGGCGGCAACGCGCGGCGATGGCGGCGTATTGCCGTCGCGTCGGCCCGATCGATCCAAACCGACCCGATTCCACGCCGGCGCAACCGCCTTCTGGAGAATTAGCCCATGAACCGCAGACGTTTCCTGCAATTCGCCGGCGGCAGCCTGGCGACCGGCACCCTGGCCGCCTGCCTGGCGCCCCGTGCCGACCGTCGATCGACAAAGATGGTGAGCGGCGAACTGGACGCATCGAGTTTCCACGCCAGCCGCCGCTACGCCAAGCTGCGTTCGGGCGAGATCGCCTATGTGGAACGCGGCAGCGGTCCGGCCGCCTTATTCCTGCACGGCTTTCCGCTCAACAGTTTCCAGTGGCGCGGCGCGCTGACCCGGTTGTCGCCGTACCGGCGCTGCATCGCCGCGGATTTCATGGGCATGGGCTACACCCGCGTCGCCGCGAATCAGGACGTCGGGCCGAAGGCGCAGGTCGCGATGCTGATCGAATTGCTCGATCACCTGGGCATCCACGACGTCGACGTGGTCGCCAACGACAGCGGCTGCACCGTCGCGCAGCTATTGCTGGTCAATCACCCGCAGCGCGTGCGGACGTTGTTGCTGACCAACGGCGATACCGAACACGACAGCCCGCCGCCCGCGTTGCAACCGGTGATCGACCTGGCGCGGCAAGGCCGCTTCGTCGACGAATGGCTGGCGCCGTGGTGGCAGGACCCGCAACTCGCGCGCTCGGCCGCCGGCATCGGCGGCATGTGCTTCGCCGATCCCACCCAGCCGACCGACGAAGCCATCGACACCTATTTCGGCCCGCTGCTGTCGAGTGCGCATCGCAAGGCGATGGCGCACGCCTATGCGGTCGGACTGGAACCGAACGTGCTGGTCGGCATCGAAGCCGAACTCAAGCGCAGCCAGACGCCGACGCGGATCGTCTGGGGCATGGCCGATACGATCTTCTCCAAGCAAAGCCCCGATTACTGGGCTGCCACGTTCGGCGGCTCGCGTGGCGTACGCAAACTCGAAAGCAGCAAGTTGTTCTGGCCGGAGGAGCGGCCGGACGTGATCGCCGAGGAAGCACGGCGGCTGTGGAATGCGTGGGCGGCGCAGGACGCCGATTGGCGTTGAAGCTCGGTGCGAATGCAGTGAACCGCGTTGGCTCATCGCGTATCGACGTATCGGCGCCAGTGCATCACGGCGAACGCGTGCGATCGTTCAACCGGCGCGGGTACCGATCAACGCCAACGCCTCCTGCGCCAACGCACGGGTCAGATCGAACGTCGACAGCTCGCGCGGATAACGCGCCTGCCCCGACCACAGCGGCATGAAATCGGCCGAGCCCGCGGCTTCGGCCTTCGCGCGCAAGGGCGCGAGCGCGCCGCCGGCGAGCGGAAACGCGGGCGCGAGCGGCGACAGCGGCCCGGCATCGCGCATCAATCGGTTGACGATGCCGCGCGCCGGCCGGCCGGTGAATACGTTGGTCAACGCGGTCTCGTCTTCGCGCGCTTCATGCAGGGCGCGGCGATGCAGCGGCGAGATCTTCGCTTCCGGGCAGAACAGGTAGGCGGTACCGATCTGCACCGCCGCCGCGCCGAGCGCGAACGCCGCGGCGATGCCGCGCGCGTCGCCGATCGCGCCGGCGGCGATCACCGGCACGTCGACCGCGTCGACGATCTGCGGCAACAGCGCGAACAGGCCGACCTGGGTGGAGACGTCGTCGCTCAGGAACACGCCGCGATGGCCACCGGCTTCGGCGCCCTGGGCGATGATCGCGTCGCAGCCGTGCTGTTCGAGCCAGCGCGCCTCGGCCACCGTGGTTGCCGACGAAATCACCCGCGCGCCGGTGGCGCACACGCGCTGCAGCAAGTCGGGGTCGGGCAGGCCGAAATGGAAACTCACCACCTGCGGCCGTTGCTGTTCGACCAGTTCGCACCATTGCGTGTCGAACGGCGCGCGGTTAGACGGCGACACCGGCATCGCCGGATCCAGACCGAACTCGCGGTAATACGGCGCGAGCCGTTCGCGCCACGCCGCTTCGCGCGCCGGATCGGGCGCGGGCGGACGGTGGCAGAAGAAATTCAGATTGAGCGGCCGGTCGGTGGCCGCGCGGATCAGCCGACATTGCTCATGCGCCTGCTCCAGGCTCAGCAGCGCGCACGGCAGCGATCCCAGGGCGCCGGCGCGGGCCGCGCCGATCACCATCTCGGCCAAGGTCGGCCCCGCCATCGGCGCTTGCACGATCGGCAATTCGATGCCGAACAATTCCTGGATACGGCGATCGGGCCACATGCGGGTCGACCTCACTCGGTGGATGCCGCGAGCATGGCATTAGCGCGGCGGCGCTGTCCTGGTCCGGGTTGGCATGCTGTGTTGCGGATGCGGGTTGGATTTCGCGAAGGGTTGGGGGTTGTTGCGGTGGAGAGAAACGCAGCGCGGTTGGGTCGACCTCGTCTCACTGTTGGTCGGGCGCCGGAGCCTAGAATTCTTCGAAAGTCTGGAGCGCTATTGCAGCAGGGAGAAATCGAGCGCGGTGGCGTTTGTCTTGTCACTGTTTTTTGGGCGCTGGGGTCCAGACTTCTTCGAAGGCTTCAGTGTTTTCACAGCGGAGAAGAACAGAGCGCGGTGGAGTCTGCTTCGTCTCACTGTTTTTTGGGCGTTGGGGTCCAGACTTCTTCGTTTGGATCAAACTCCGTCGTTTCCATGCGCTGCGCGCGCCAGCCGAAGCCGCACACCGCCAGCGGGCCTTCGACCAGCGGGTCCAGGCCGAAGCCGCGTTCGATGTCGATCTCGTTGATCGCCGAAGTCACGAACGCGGCCAGGCCGAGTTCGGTCGCGCTCAGGTACAAGGTCTGCGACAGGTGGCCGCTGTCGAGCACCAGCGCGCGATAGGCCTTCGGATGATTGCGGTATTTCCAGAAGCAGCGCGCATAGCGCGGCGCCAGCACCGCCAGCACCGGCGCGTTGGAGAACCAGTGCTGGCCGGCGAGCGCGCGGCGGGCGAAGGTTTCCAGCGCTTCGTCGGGCGCGGGCAAGGGCTGCAGCGCGTGATCGGCGGCGTGGTAGTGGTACAGCCCCGGGGCGACGCCGTCGACGCGCTGCACGATCAGATAGGCCTCGGTCGGATGCAGGCCGCCGCCGGACGGCGTGTGCTTCTTCAGGAACACGGTGTCGTCGTCAATCCGCACCTGCGCCTGCGCGGCGAACACCCGCTGCAGCATGTGCGCGAACAAGTCGAACGGCAGCGAACGCTCGCCGTCGAAATTGCGGCAGGTCGCGCGCCGCGCCAGCAGCGCGTCGAAGTCGTTGCCGTCGGTGCGCGGCAACGTCACTCGGCCGTGCGCATCGCCGCGTTGCGGCGCATGCGCCGGCGGCGGACCGAGCTTGCGCCGCAGTTCGGCGGCGGTGGTCATTTCGTTGGCTTCCATGGCGCTGACGCTGTCGAGCCCTTGCCAGCGCGCGAGCCGGTGCGCCATCGCCGCCGCCGGCCACCAGTGGCTCGCGCGCAGGGTCTCGTCGCGTTCGCGATGGCCGGCGTGGCGCTCGTCCTCGGCCACGATCAGGCCGTGTTCGAGCAGTCGCGGCAACGACGGCGCGAAGCGCGGGTCCAGGCTCTCGCTGTCGATCCAGAAACCGGGGCTGAGCGCGCCGAGCAACTCGCGCTCGTCGCCGTCGACCTCGACTTCCGCCTCCAGATGCGCGGCTAGCGCCAGCCAGCGCAGTTCGCGGCGCAGGCCGGCGCCGCCGCCGAGCAGCGAATTCAGATCGAAGCCGATCTCCTCGCGCGGCTCGAGAAAGAGCACGGCGCAGCGGCGTATGCGCATGAAGCGGTCCTGTGTCGTAGACGAAGCCGGAGGTGCGGGCCAGACCCGCCCAGTGCCGGCCGGGACAGGACGTTATCACGCGATCCGGACCGTCAGCGCCGACGCCGCAGGCACGCGCGACGCCGGCCATGCCATCGCCGCCGTGCCTGAGCCGCAAGCTGAATTGGCATAACGAAACAGCTCACGCCACGCTGCGGTCACACCCAAGGCTTAGAAATCGCCGTTATCGAGCGCACGCAACGCGTGCGGGCGGGCATGGTTGACCTGTTCGCGCGGGTTGTCGCGTTGTCACTACGGGGTTAGATTCGGCGCTCAGTACGCCCTAAACGGGCATCATTAGTGGGGGAAATGGGGAATTATGGCTATCAGAAAACCACCCGGCGGCGGGCACACGCCGTTCGACCCGGCCGTCGCCGACAAGCTGCTGGAGCTGCTCAGCACCGATAACGACTTCCGCGATCTGTTCGCGAAAGACCCTGAGGCGGCGGTACGCAAAGTCGGTCACGACATCCCCGAGGACGCCTTGATGGCGTGCATGGCCACGGTCCAGATCGCGCCCAAGGAAGAGATCGCCCAGGCCCGCGCCATGATCAAGGACTTCCTGACCTCGGCCGCGGCCTACAACAACCCTCACTGCTTCGAAGCGGGCAGGATCGTCTCGACTCTCGAGAAGAAGTAAGCCGGCAGCAACTTGGGAGGGCAGGCGGCCAAGAACGCCTGCGCCTCCTTGCGTGCCTCGTCGCTGCGGCCGAGCTGATTCAGGAACTCGGCCGCGCGCAGCTGGGCCAGGCGCGAATCGGCGACGTTCAACGGCTGCAGCGACTGCGCGCCGACCGGTTCGATATAGGCCAGACCGCGATGGCTGGCCAACCAGCGCGCCTGAATCAGCGCCTGCTCGGGCTGGCCGGCGGCGGCATACGCCTCCATCAGCGCGGCGCGGCTTTGATACAGCTCGTGCCCGGTCAACAGCGTGCGCAGGCGGCGGATCGCCGCTTCGGGCTTGCCGGACAAGCGCTCCTGGCCGGCCAGTACGATTTCGCGCAGTTCCGACAGTTTCGGCGTCGCCCACAGCTGCGGGCGGTCCTTGAGCGCGTCGAGCACCGACTGGGCCAGGCTCGGATCGCCCTGGCGCTGGACCAGATAGGCCGAGGCCAGGGCGAAGTAGACGTAATCGACTTCGTCGTAGGCGGCGTCGGCCGCGGCCGCGTCGAGCGCGCGCTTGGCCGACGCGCCCAGGCGCTCGCGGGCGCGCACGCGGTCGCCGTTGAGCGAGGTCACGCTGCCGGCGGCGACGCCGAGCACGTGCTGCAGCAGTTCGTTGCCTTCCACCGGCAGGCGCGCGGCCGCGTCGATGTAGCGTTCGGCCTCGGCCCAGCGGCCCTGGTCGAGCAGCACCGAGGTCTTGTCCAGGTCCTGCACCCGCGCATAGCCCTGCTTGCCGCCGTCGGCCTTGCTCTCCAGCCGGCGCATCGCGTCGGCGTAGCCGCTCTGCGCGGCCGAGACGTTGGCGCGGCGGCGCGAGGCGTCGGAAATATTGAGCTTGAGCGCCTGGTCGAAGGCGTTGCGCGCGGCGGCGAAATCCTCCTGGCCCAGTTCGCTGCGGCCGAGCTGGTCGTAGCCGTGGCCGCGCAGCGGGTTCTGCGGCAAGGTGGTGCGCTCGGCGTAGGCCTGCGCTTCCTTGTAGCGGTTTTCCTGCATCAGGTTGAAGGCGTAGTTGGCCGCGCCGGCGAAGTAGTCCGGGTACAGGTCGGCCAGCAGCTTCCACTTGCTCGCGGCCTGATGGCCGGTGACGAACTCGGCCGACCAGGCATCGAGGTACAGCGCGTCGCGCGGCGGCAGGCGGTCGCGGTGTTCGATCGCGCGGGCCAGGAACGGCTTGGCGTGGGTCGCGTCGACCGAGGCCACGCCGGTGCGCACGCTGCCCAGGTAGGCCAGGGCGAAGTTCGGGTCCAGCGCGGTCGCGCGCTGGTAGAAATTGGCCGCGTCGTCGTAGCGACCGGCGCCGAACGCCTTCTGGCCGAGCGCGTAGGAGCGCAGCGCGTCGAGGTTCTTGGTCGCGACCTTGGGCAGCGGCTCGGAATCGCGTTCGATCGACTTCATCGCCTCGCCGAGCTTCTCGCGCAATCCGGCGGTGACCGTGTCGATCGAACCCAGCGCCGAGTCGGCGCCGGCGCCGTCGGCCGATTCGGCATAGACCGTGGTCTGGGTATGCGGGTCGATGACTTCGGCGCTGATCCGCACCCGTCCGCCGACCTCGGCCACGGTCGGCAGGATCACCGCGCGCGCGCCGTCGCGCAGCGCGATCTCGGACGCGATCGCGCGGTCGAGCGTGGTGTCGGGCTTGCGCTGCATGCGTTCGAGGGTGTCGCGCGCCTTCAGGTCGGACAGCACGTTGACGTAGCGCGACTGCTCCAGGCTGATGCGGAAGGCCTGTTCGAGCGAATCGTCGAGCACGCTCTGGCCGGTCAGGTTGCGCAGGTCGCCGACCACCACCCAGTCGCGCTGGTTGAACGCGATCGCCGGCTGCGGCCGGGTCGCGAACCACACGCCGGTGCCGATCACCGCCAGCACCGCGACCTCCGCGGCCAGCGCGGCCGGACGCCGCCACAGCGGGATGTCGCGCCAGGCCTTGGGGCCGTTCGGCGGCGCGCGCAGCGGGGCGATGCCGGGTTCGCCGACCTCATAGATTTCCTGCGGCTCGGGCACGCCCTTGAAGCGCCAGCGCCCGTGCGATTTCCACAGCAGTTGCTGGCCGCGTTCGCCGAGCTCGCGCGCGGCGCGATGGGCCAGCGGCTCGGCCACCGCCGACAGCAGGATCTGGCCCGGACGCGCGGTCGCCATCAGCCGGCCGGCCATCGGCTTGGCCAGGCCTTCGACTTCGACCGGCTTGGCCCCGACCTGCACCGCCTCGTCGCTGTTGCGCCAGGTCAGCACTTCGCCGACATGCAGGCCGGCGCGCGCCTTCAGTTCCAGCTTGCGCGCCGCGCCGAGCTCGCGCAGGCCGCGCGCATAGTCCAGGGCGAAGCCGAGGCCGTCGATCGGGCGCTCGAATAACAGCAGCAGGCCGTCGGAGCGGTCGATCAGGCGGCCGCGCCAGCGTTGCTGCAGGGCCAGCACCAGCCGGTCGTGAGCGCGGAACAGCTCCGCCGCCGGACCGTCGCCGAGGCGCTCAACCAGGGTGGTCGAATCGCACAGGTCGGTCAGCAGCAAGGTACGCAGTTGCGGACCTTCGGCCAGCGGGCGGTGGGCATCGTTCATCGCGGCATCCTTGTCGGCGGAACTCACGCCGGCGTCAGTTCGGCGTCCTGCCAATGCACGCGATTGCCGCCCAGGCGCTTGGCCTGATAAAGCGCGGTATCGGCGTGTGCGTACCAGTCGTTCCACTCGTGCTTGGCGCTGACCAGGCAGGCGCCGACGCTGACCGGACAGATAGTCGGCGGCGACTGCGGGATCAGCAGCAGGCCATGCACGGTGTGAACGATGAAGTCGGCGAAGCGCATCACGTCCTGGCGGGTGCGCGCGGCGACCAACAAACAGAATTCGTCGCCGCCCAGGCGGCAGGCGATGTCCTCGGGCCCGGCCACCGAGCGCAGGATGTTGGCCACGCTCTGCAGCACGCGGTCGCCGGCCAGATGGCCGTGATCGTCGTTGACCTGCTTGAAGCGATCGCAATCGATCAGCACCAGGCCCATGGTCTCGGCGATCCCGGCGGCGCGCGCGTCCTGCAGGTGCAAGGTCAGGCCGCGGCGGTTGTACAGGCCGGTGAGATCGTCGGTGCGGATCAGCTCTTCGGTCTGGTTGAGCTGATGGGTGGTCGCATACAGGCTGTCGAGCGCGGCTTCCAGATCCTGATTGCGCCGGCGCAGGCGCCGGATCAGGCTTTGTTCGTTGAGCACCACGCGCATGATCGCGCGGCGCAGGAAATACGAAACGAGCGAGGGGTCGCGATCGACCAGTCGCTGGAATTCCTCGTGGCGCAATTCCACCAGCAGGCCGTCGGTGGCCGCGATCGCATCCGCGCTGCGCGCGTGATCGCCGATCAGCAAACCGAGTTCGCCGAAGAATTCGCGCACGCCCAGGCGCTTGGTGACCAGATCGTCGCCGAAGTCCAGGGTGATCGCGCCGCGCGCGATCACGAACATGGTGGTGCCCAGTTCGCCGCGGCGGAACAGCACCTGGCCGGCTTCGATCCGGCGCGGCCGGCCGATCTCGGCGAACAGTTCGAATTCGCCCGGGGTAAGCACCGCCATCGCCACATCCGTCGGCGCCGCGGTCACAGTCGAATTGTCGGTTTCGCGGCCCAACGAGGGCGCCGCCGTGTCGCGATTCATCCCGATCTCCCCGCGCCCCACGTCCTGTGGAGCCTTGGCGGCAGGATAGCACCTGGTCTGAACTGCTAACGCCGCAAGACGGCCGAAACGGCCAGTCATGCAGGCGATGCTACATGCCACAGCGTGCGCTGAGGACGCGCGTTTCGCCACTGCAACAGCATGGCCGGACCGCATCGCGCCGCGCTGAATGCGAGGCCGGCATCGCCGCCCGGTCCGAGGCCTCTATCGTCGCCTCGCTCAGGCTGTTCATACTCGGCCTGATCCGATCGTCCTGAACCGCCGCGTCGTCCCGTCTTTCACCGGAGTCCGTCATGTCGCCACGATCCCTCGCGCCCCTCGCCGCCGCCGTGCTGGCCGGCCTGTGCAGCAGCCCCGCCTTCGCCGTGCGTCCGGCGGTCGAGGGCGAACTGATCCCGCGCGCGGCGCTGTTCGGCAACCCGGATCGGATCGGCGCGCAGATCAGCCCGGACGGCCGCTACCTGGGCTGGCTCGCGCCGCTCGACGGGGTGATGAACGTGTGGATCGCGCCGATCGACCAGCCGGCCAAGGCGCGCGCGGTCACCGACGACAAGGCGCGCGGCATCCGCCAGTTCGTCTGGAGCTACCGCGACAGCACCCTGCTGTATCTGCGCGACAGCGGCGGCGACGAGAACTTCCACCTGTACGCGGTCGACCTGTCCAAGCCCGGCCCGGCGCGCGACCTGACCCCCTACCCCAAGACCCGCGCCAGCCTGGTGCGGCTGGCCCACCGCCATCGCGACAGCGTGCTGGTCGCGATGAACGACCGCGACGGCAAGTGGCACGACCTGTACCGGGTCGACCTGGCCAGCGGCGAACGCACCCTGGTGCATCGCAACGAAGAACGCATCGCCTCGTACTACGCCGACGGCGATCTGAAGGTCGGCCGGGTCAGCCGCGCGCGCGACGACGGCGGCATCGAACTGCTCGCGCCCGACGGCGAGAAGGGCTGGAAGGTGGTCGACACGATCCCGTTCGAGGACACCCAGACCAGCGCGATCGAAGGCTACAGCGACGACGGCAAGACCCTGTACGCGACCGACTCGCGCGGCCGCGACACCTCGGCGCTGTACGCGATCGATGCCGACGGCACCAAGACCTTGTTGTCGGACGACCCGCGCGCCGACATCGGCGAACTGCTGACCGATCCGGTCAGCGACGAACCGCAGGCGGTCTCGGTGAACTACCTGCGCCGGCAATGGCGGCCGCTGGACCCGGCGATCGCCGCCGAACTCGCGCGGCTGGAATCGAAACTGGGCAAGGGCGAATACACCATCACCTCGCGCACCCTCGACGACAAGACCTGGATCGTCGACTACGGCTCGGCCGAACAACCCTCGACGACGTATCGCTACGACGGCGGCAGCAGCGGCACCCTGACCAAACTGTTCTCCTCGCGCCCGGCCCTGGACGGCGCCGCGCTGGTGCCGATGTGGCCGCGGGAAATTCCCTCGCGCGACGGCAAGACCCTGGTCAGCTACCTGACCCTGCCGGCCGGCGCCGAACGCGACGGCAAGGTTCAGCGACCGGTGCCGCTGATCCTGACCGTGCACGGCGGGCCGTGGTCGCGCGACGTGTACGGCTACAACGCCACCGCGCAATGGCTGGCCAACCGCGGCTACGCCTCGCTCAAGGTCAACTACCGCGGCTCGACCGGCTTCGGCAAGAACTTCATCAACGCCGCCGACGGCGAGTGGGCCGGCAAGATGCACGACGATCTGATCGACGCGGTCGACTGGGCGGTCAAGCAGGGCATCACCACGCCCGATCAGGTCGCGATCATGGGCGGCAGCTACGGCGGCTACGCCACCCTGGTCGGCATGACCTTCACCCCGGGCACCTTCAAGTGCGGCGTCGACATCGTCGGCCCGTCCAACCTGGAAACCCTGCTCAAGACGATCCCGCCCTACTGGGCCAGCATCTTCGAACAGTTCGCCCGGCGCATGGGCGACCCGCGCACCGAGGCGGGCCGCAAACTGCTGGCCGAGCGTTCGCCGATCACCCGGGTCGACAAGATCAGCAAGCCCTTGCTGATCGGCCAGGGCGCGAACGATCCGCGGGTGAATCAGGCCGAGAGCGATCAGATCGTCGAGGCGATGCGGGCCAAGAAGATCCCGGTGACTTACGTGTTGTTCCCCGACGAGGGCCATGGCTTCGCGCGGCCGGAAAATTCGATGGCGTTCAACGCGGTGGCCGAGGGGTTTCTGTCGCAATGCCTGGGTGGGCGGGCGCAGGCGATCGGCGAGGATCTCAAGGGCTCCAGCATCACGGTGCCGGCGGGGGCGGATGGGGTCAAGGGGTTGGCGGATGCGTTGAAGGCGCATACGCAGGAAGTGAAGAAGTAGGTCGCGGCGCGCGGTGCATGCGCGCGTGGGCGTCTATGCGCGCATATGTGCGGGCATGTTCACGTCTTCGCGCTCCGCGTCGTTGCGTCGTTGCTTCATCGCGCCATCGCTTCATCGCTTCATCGCTTCGTCGCGTCGTTACTTCATCGCATAGCTTCTTCGTCGTATCGTTACGTCGTCGCATTACATCCGAAGCCTGATGCGCCATAGCGCCCCTCATTGCCCCCTTTGACAAAGGGGGCACGCGCCCCGCGACTTTCGAAGTCTCTCCTGCGCTCCAGCGCGGGGGATTTGCTGTTGCTGTTGCTGTTGCTGTTGCTGTTGCTGTCGAAGCTTAGCTTTTGCATTGCTTCGGCCCGGCGCGGCTTGTAACTCGCGATGCAATAGCAGGCCCGAAGGGCGGCACGCATGGATGCGTGCCGTAGGCCACCCAGGACATGGATGTCCTGTGTGGCCTACCCCCGCGTATGCACCGCACTTGCGGGCTCTTGATTCGAAACAGGAACGCCTTTTTCTTTGGTGACTTTCTTTTGTGGCTCTGGACAAAAGAAAGTTACCCGCCGCTTTAGTGGCGGAAGCTTTTGATCTTGCTGGAAGCTCTTAAAGCTTTAGAGCTTTTGAGGCAAAGACAAGATCAACAGCTTTCGTCCGCAAGCGGCCGAGTTACTTTCTTTTGTCAAAAGCGACAAAAGAAAGGTAACCAAAGAAAAACGCTTTTTTGTGAATCAAGAGCCCGCGCGTGCGGAGCATACGCAGGCATGCGCCACACGAGACATCCTGTCTCGGTGGCGCACGGCGCACATCCATGTGCGCCGCCCTTCGGGTGTCCATTTGCTAACGCGAGTGCGTGGCTTCGCAGCGCTGGATGAACTGCGCGGCTTCAAGTTCAAGCCGAAGGTCCATGGCCTACCTGTAGGAGCGGCGCGAGCCGCGACCGCGAAAACCCAACTACGGTGCGAATCCCGACGTTGCCGCAATGGCGCGGTCGCGGCTTGCGCCGCTCCTACAGGTAGGTGATGGCACCACGTCGGAACTGGGAGCTCAAAGACAGCGGTTGAAAATCACAGGCCAGGCCATCGCACCCGACACAAACGACGAAGGGCTCCTCGCGGAGCCCTTCGCCTTACCCATCCCAAAAACCGCGACCTCAAATCACGCCGCGGCCTTCTTCGAATCGTGAAACTGCTCCTCCTCCGTCGAACCCTTCAGCGCGACCGTGGACGACTGCCCGCCCTGGATCGTCTGCGTCACCGCGTCGAAATACCCGGTGCCGACCTCGCGCTGATGCTTGACCGCGGTGAAGCCCTTCTCCGCCGCCGCGAACTCCGCCTCCTGCAACTCCACGAACGCACTCATCTGGCGGCGCGCGTAACCGTGCGCCAGATTGAACATGCCGTAGTTGAGGCTGTGGAACCCGGCCAGGGTGATGAACTGGAACTTGTACCCGTAGGTCGCGATTTCCTTCTGGAACTTGGCGATCGTCGCGTCGTCCAGGTTCTTCTTCCAGTTGAAGCTCGGCGAACAGTTGTAGGCCAGCAGCTTGCCCGGGAACTTGGCGTGGATCGCCTCGGCGAACTTGCGCGCGAATTCCAGGTCCGGCTTGCCGGTCTCGCACCACACCAGATCGGCGTACGGCGCGTAGGCCAGACCGCGGCTGATCGCCTGGTCCAGACCGTTGCGGGTCTTGTAGAAGCCTTCGTTGGTGCGCTCGCCGGTGGTGAAGGGTTGATCGTTCGGATCAATGTCGGCGGTCAACAGATCGGCGGCTTCGGCGTCGGTGCGCGCGACGATCAGGGTCGGCACGCCCATCACGTCGGCGGCCAGACGCGCGGCGACCAGCTTCTCGACCGCTTCGCGCGTGGGCACCAGCACCTTGCCGCCCATGTGGCCGCACTTCTTGACCGAGGCGAGTTGGTCTTCGAAGTGCACGCCCGAAGCGCCGGCCTCGATCATGCCCTTCATCAGTTCGAAGGCGTTGAGCACGCCGCCGAAACCGGCTTCGGCGTCGGCCACGATCGGCTGCAGGAAGTCGATGTCGCCGGTGCTGCCGTTACCATTATTTTCCGCGCACTGGATCTGATCGGCGCGCAGCAGGGTGTTGTTGATGCGGCGCACGACCTGCGGCACCGAATTGGCCGGGTACAGCGACTGGTCGGGGTACATCTCGCCGGCGATGTTGGCGTCGGCGGCGACCTGCCAGCCCGACAGATAGATCGCCTTGAGGCCGGCCTTGACCTGCTGCATGGCCTGGTTGCCGGTCAGCGCGCCGAGCGCGTTGACGAAGTCTTCGCTGTGCAACGAGGCCCACAGCTTGTTGGCGCCGAGCTTGGCGATGGTGTGTTCGACCGGCACCGTGCCGCGCAGGCGCACCACGTCTTCGGCCGAATACGGGCGGGTGATGCCGTCCCAGCGCGGGTTGCTGGCCCAATCCTGGCGGAGTTGATCGGCGGTCGGCAGCGTGTGGCTCATGACTTCGATTCCTTGCGTTTGGGTCGTTGTGACGTGGGATTCGTGGGATTGGGGTAGGAGCGACGTGAGCCGCGACCGCGAAGCCGCGGTCGCGTCGTCGGCGCGAGGTCCGTGTCGCGGCTTACGCCGCTCCTACCCCGTTGATGCGATGAATCAGTCGATGCGTTCGTAGGCCGGCAGAGTCAAAAACTCGGCCAGCGTGTCGGCGTGGGTCAGCTCGTCGAGCAGCGCGATCGCTTCATCGAGCTTGGCGCTGCCCGGCAACTTCGCATCGCCGGCGAGCTTGCTCGGCAGGCCGATCAACGCGCGTTCGAGCAGGGCGAAATCGACCGGCGTGCCGTCGTCGAGGAACAGCGACGGCGCGTGCAGCCACTGCCACAGCTGGGTGCGCGCGATTTCGGCGGTGGCGGCGTCTTCCATCAGCCAGTGGATCGGCACGCAGCCGTTGCCTTCCAGCCAGGCGGCCAGATAGCGCACGCAGACTTCGACGTTGCCCTCGAAACCGGCGCGGGTGATGGTGCCGAACGAGGGCTTGATCAGATCGTCGCGGATGATCAGCACGTCCTCGCGCAGCACGTGCTGCTGGTGCGGGGTCGGCATGCGTTCGTCGAAGATGCGCATCGCCAGCGGGATCAGCGCCGGATGCGCGACCCAGGTGCCGTCGTGGCCGGCGGTGACTTCGCGCAGCTTGTCGGCGCGGACCTTGGCCAGCGCGGCCTCGTTGGCGGCTTCGTCGCCGCTGATCGGAATCTGCGCGGCCATGCCGCCCATCGCGTGCGCGCCGCGCTTGTGGCAGGTCTGGATCAGCAGCTCCGAATAGGCGCGCAGGAACGGCTGGGTCATGGTGACCTGGCCGCGCTCGGGCAGCACCTTGTCGCGGTGCGCGCGGAAGGTCTTGATGTACGAGAACACGTAGTCCCAGCGACCGCAGTTCAAACCGGCGATGCGGCCGCGCAGCGCGTGCAGGATTTCGTCCATCTCGAACACGGCCGGCAGGGTCTCGATCAGCACGGTGACCTTCATCTGCCCGCGCTCCAGGCCGAGTTCGGTCTCGACGTGGTCGAGCACCTCGTTCCACAGCGCCGCCTCTTCCATCGACTGCAGCTTGGGCAGGTAGAAGTACGGGCCGCGGTCGAGCGCGGCGAGCGCCTTGGCGTTGTGGAAGGCGAACAGGCCCAGGTCGAACAGGCTGCCCGAGATCGCCGCGCCGTCGATGCGCAGGTGCTTCTCGTCGAGGTGCCAGCCGCGCGGGCGCACCATCAGCACCGCCTGCTCTTCGAACGGCTTGAGCGCGTAGTGCTTGCCGCTGTCGGGCGCGGTCCAGTCCAGGCGGCCGGCGACGGCGTCGCGCAGCGCGCGCTGGCCGGTCAGCAGGTTGGCCCAGGTCGGCGCGGTGCTGTCCTCGAAATCGGCCATGTACACCTTCGCGCCGGAGTTCAGCGCGTTGATGACCATCTTCGGGTCGGTCGGGCCGGTGATCTCGACCCGGCGGTCGAGCAGCGCGGTCGGCAGCGGCGCGACCCGCCAGGCGGAATGACGGATCGCGGCGGTGTCGTCGCGGAAATCGGGCAGGCCGCCGGCGTCGAAGAACGCCTGACGCTCGCGGCGCGCGGCCAGCCGGGCCTGACGGGCGGGTTCGAAACGGCGGTGCAGGCCGGCGAGGAAGCTCAGGGCGGCCGGGGTCAGCAACGGCTCCTGTCCGGCCAGGGTGGCCGTGAGCTCGATGCCGTCACCCGGCGGACGTTGCGGCTCGGGTTGCGGGTCCTGCCATTGCTTGATCACTGCCGACATGCTGCGACTCCTGTGGGGATGGGGCGGCCCGCTACGAGCGCGTCCCTTGCCCCAGACCATGCGGCGCCGTCTTGTATTTGACAATCAAGTTTTTTCAATGCATATCATTTGAAAAACTTATATATGGCTTTCACGTGACATCCACGCGTGTGCTAAGTCCCCGATTTGCTTACAAAGGCGACCGCCTGAAGCCGCTGCGGGCGTTCTGCCAGACCGCCCGTTTGGGCTCTGTCTCACGCGCGGCTGAGGCGCTGTACCTGAGCCAGCCGGCGGTAACCCTTCAGCTTCAGGCCCTGGAGCGCGAAATGGGGGTGCGCCTGCTCGAGCGCAGCGGTCGCCGTCTGAGCCTGACCCGCGAGGGCCAGGAGCTGTACGAACTGGCCCGTCCGCTGGTCGAGGGCCTGGACGGGCTGGACGGGGCCTTTCGCGAGCGCATCCGCGGCCTGGACGCGGGCGAACTCAACGTCGCCGCCGGCAGTTCGACCATCCTGTACCTGCTGCCGAAGATCGTCGAAGCCTTCCGCGCGGCCCATCCCGAGGTCCGGCTGACCCTGCACAACGTCACCGGCGCCGGCGGCCTGGACCTGCTGCGCTCGGACGGCGTGGACCTGGCGGTCGGGTCGATGCTGGATGTGCCCGGCGACCTCAGCTACGCGCCGGTGTATCGGTTCGAGCCGATGTTGATCACGCCGAAGGATCATCCGTTGGCGAAACTCGAGAGCTTGACGCTGCAGGATCTGAGTCCGTTCGGCCTGATCCTGCCGCCGCAGCGGCTTACGACCTACCGCATGGTCGACCTCGTGTTCCAGCAGAACCGGGTGCCGTACACGGTCGCGCTGGAGGTCGGCGGCTGGGAGGTGATCAAGCAGTACGTGGCGATGGGGCTGGGCATCAGCATCGTCACCGCGATCTGCCTGACCGATGCCGACCGCGCGCGGTTGTCGGCGCGTTCGCTGGCCGACTATTTTCCTTCGCGCAGCTATGGCGTGGTGGTGCGCAAGGGCAAGTACCTGTCGCCGCAGGCGCGCGCGTTCACCGAATTGATCCAGCCGGATCTGTTCGTGCGTGGCGACTATTACGCGACCGGGCAATCCGATCGCTGACTATTTTTTCGATCGCCCCCTGTAGGAGCGGCGCGAGCCGCGACCGCGCTACCACGCGGGCGACGCCTGCATCGCATTGGCGTCGTCCTTATCCGTGGCGGCGCACGCTTTGCCGTAGTGGCGTCGTATCTGCGATGTCGCGGTCGCGGCTCGCGCCGCTCCTACAGGTAGATAACGAACCATTTGAAGCCCCTCTACCGCATGCGGCAGAGGGGCTCCAGTGAGAGCAGATCAATACCGCGCCGTCACCCGCACACCACTGAACGCATTCACGCCATACAAGCTGACGTACACATACCCCGCCTGCGGCTGCGAGATCGTCACCGACTCGCCGTTGCCGGCATTGGTCGAACGGTACTGGTACGACTCGCGCGTCGCCCAGTTGCGCGTGCTCGCGTACATGTCGGCATTGCCGCTGCCGCCGCTGCTGGCGAAACTCAGCTGAGTGGTGCCCGCCGGCAGGTACAGATAGAAGTAGGCGTAGTTGCCCGCGCTCGCCGCGACGTTGCTGCGCGCGCAGTTCTTGCCGAGCACCCGCACATCGTTGCCCGCGCATTCGGGCAGACCCGGCGCGCTGACCGCGACGGTCTTGCTGACGCTGTGGCTGGCGCCGCGATCGTCGGTGACGGTCAGCTGCACGGTGTAGCTGCCGGCGGCGGCGTAGGTCTTGCTCGGGTTGGTGGCGGTGGAGGTGCTGCCGTCGCCGAAGTTCCAACTGCGCGACACGATACGGCCGTCGGCGTCGCTGGAGCTGTCGCTGAAGTTCACGGTCAAACCGGTGATCGCGAAACTGAAGCCCGCTTGCGGCGGTTGGTTCGGGGTGGTGCCGCAGTTCGGCGAATCCGGTTGCGCCACGCACGGCAGCCAGGCGCGGAACGCCGCGTCGTTGCTGCTGCCCAGGCTGGCCATGTAGGTGGCGTAGCCACTGTAGTTGCCCGGACGGAAGTAACCCAGGATCGCGTTCACCTGATCGCGGCGCTGCTCGAACATGAAACGCACCGCCAGATAGCCCCAGCGATAGACCAGGGTCTGGCCGCTGTTGTAGTCGTTCTGGTAGACCTTGCTGAGCGCATAGGTCGCGCGCGCGGCTTCGTCCCGCGCGCCGTCGTTGACCACGCCGCGGTAGCTGTACGACAGGTACTCGGCGAACCCTTCGATCCACCACACCGTCTTTTGCGCGATCGCGTCCTCGAAATCGCCCCACATGTTGAAGCGGCCGTCGAGGTAATGGACGTACTCGTGGGTGAGGTTCCAGATCTCGAAGGCCTGCGGACGCAGCCACTCGGCTTCATAGGCGATGAAGCGCGCCTGGTTGCCGGGCAGCGACGGGTCGCCTTCCAGGTACATGCCGCCGTTGTTGGTGTCGATGCCGTAGATCGCGCCGGCGTAGATGCCGTAATCGTCGCTGCTGTCGAACACGGTCATTTCCAGGCTCGCGTTGCCGTCGCCGTTGACCGGCACGCCGTCGGTGGCGAGCGCGTTGTGGAAATAGGTTTCCTGCCCGGCCACGGTGGCGCAGGTCGAGGCCAGTTCCGCCGCGCTCATCGATTGCGCGCGCAGCCGCAGGGTCGGGCTGCAGGTGTGGCGGATCGGCAAGGCCGCCGCTTCGACCCGGGCGACGAAACCGCACAGGCCGTAATAGGCGCAATTGGCCTGATCGTAGTAATCGACCATCTCGCCGACGCCGACCCACAGCCGCGCCGTCGGGCCGGTCACCGCCGAGCGATCGATCAGCGCTTTCACCCGCGCCCGCGTCAAGGTCTTCAAGGCGCCGTCGTATTGCAGGAAGCGGCCGAGCTCGCGGCCGGCGTTGGCGACCAGATACGCGTTGTCGCCGCCGAGCAGGCTGAAGTTGCGGTCGGCGAATCCGTACAAGGTCTCGACGATGGAACTGTCCGACTGCACCAATGCGCGGAACGCCGCGTCCTGATGGCCGCGGAAGGTGATCGTGTAGGCGTTGTTGACCGCCACCTTCATCCAGTAGAACGCGTTGTAGCTGGCGTTGTAACCGTCGAGCAGACGCTTGACCACGGATAGATAGCGCGCGTTCTCGGCCGAGCTGTCGATCAGGGTGACGAACTCGGCCAACACTTCGCCGTGCACGTCGTTGACCAGACCGAAGCGGGCGTTGCCGGCGAACGCGTCCAGCGCCGAGCGGATCGCGCTGCGCAGCGGCGCGCCGTACGCGCCGACGCTGGTGTCGTAGTACTGCACGTAGTAACCGGCACGCAGGAATAGCACCAGTTGCAGGGTGCTGTCGGCATTGGTGCCGTCGTAGCCGCGCGCCGAGGTGGCGAAGGCGTTGGCGATGCTGACCATCTGCGCTTCGCGGAAGGTGGCGTAGGCATTGGGCCCGCTGACGTTGAACAACTGGTTGATGCAATCGGCGCTGGCGGCCTTGACCGCGCCGACCAGGGCGGTGCCGCTGAGCGCGCCGAATGCGTTGGGATCGCAGGCAGCGGCCTTCGCCCGCGCCGAGGCATGCGCGAACGACGGACGGCGCAGCAGATCGCGACGCGTTTGCGCGCCGTCGTAGGCGCTGTCGCCGCGATCGACCAGGGACGGTTGCTGCGGCGCGCGGCGCGACGGCGCGCGCGCGCGATCCTGTTGATGTTCGCCGAACAGCTGGCGTTCGGTGGCGGGCTGTCGCGGCAGGCCGATGGACGCGGACGCGGACGCGCGCGCTGGCGCGATCGCGGCTGGCGAATTCACGGCAACGATGGGGCCGTGCGAATTGGCGCCGGGCTGTGCGCCGGGCTGCGCTTGCGACGGCGCCGGCGCGACCGCGCGCGCCTGCACCGATTCGAGCATGGACGCCCACGGCAAGGCATAACTGAAACAACTCACGACACTGACGGCCAGGCCCAGCATGAGCGCTTGGCGCGTCCGCGGTTTGGGTGCGAAAGACATCGACGATCTCCTTGAAGGTAAGACCACGCGCAGGCGACGCCCGCGCGGATGCGCGGCGTGGCGGCCCGGGGTCGCGGTAACGGGATGACAGGTGCTGCGACGGCAGATGGTGCGGATGCTGCGCGGTGCGGTCGGACGGTTGGATGGCGAGCGGCTCTCCGGCGTCGGAACGGGCGCGTGCGGCGTGCGGCGCGGGAACGCGCAGCCGGCATGGCGATGCAGGGGGCATCGGGGTCCGGTTTCGCGATCGATGGCACACGACCCATTGCGCCGGCTGCCGGCATGCGCCGACCCGGCCGTCGAGCGGCCGCGCGCACATGTCCCGGTCGTCGCGACTGCCCCCTCAGGCATGAGTCGCCCGATTGCCGCGGCCTTCCCCCTGCGTGTCATACGGCGGACACGGAAAGCTGCATATCGGTATAACGTATACGTTATATGCCTTATTCGTGCCGCTTCCGTGACCACGGTCGTGGCTTGGTGTGCCAGTACGAGCCCGCAACGGCACGCCGACGAACGGTCGGGTCCGAGCCGGCCGCCCGCCGACGGGTGTCGCGGCCGCGCGTGACGGCGGGCAGGCGCGGGTCGCGGCAACCGGTTCTAGCCCGCTCGACCGGGGCACCGGCCGGACGCCGCATGGTCCGATCGAGGCTGTGCGCCGGGTCCGGAATTACCTGCCCGCGCGCCCGCCAGGCGCATTCGCGAGCGCGCGACGGTTGTTAGACTGAACGCATGAGCATCGTCCCCCGTTCGTTGTCCGACCAAGCCTTCGAAGTGGTCCGCGAACGGATCCTGTCGACCCAGATTCCGCCGCTGGCGCCGATCCGTCAGGAACTGCTGGCCGAGGAACTCGGCATCAGCAAGATCCCGCTGCGCGAGGCGCTGGGCCGGCTGGAACAGCAGGGCCTGCTGTCCTCGCACCCTAATCGCGGCTTCTTCGTGCCGGCGCTGACCTCGGCCGAGGCCGAGGAAGTGTTCGCGCTGCGGCTGAAGATCGAACCCGAGGCCGCCGCCGACGCCAGCCTGTGCGCCGACGAAAGCGAACGCGCGGCCGCGCGCGCGGCGCTGACCGCGCTGGAAAACGCCGGCACCGCCGACACCCACGCCACGGTCCGCTTCAACCGCAGTTTCCACCTCGCGCTGGTGCGGCCGGGCGGCAAGCACATCACCGCGCAACTGGTCGAACGCCTGCAGGTGCTGGCCGAACGCTACGTGCGCAAGCATCTGGAACCGGCCGGGCGCGAAGCGCGCGCGGCCAGCGAGCACCGCGCCATCCTCGAGGCCTGGCTCGCGCGCGACACGGTGTTGGTGAGCCGTCTGCTGTCGGAGCACATCGTCACCACCCTGCACGATCTGCGCGAGCAGTTGGAAAACAGCGAACCGGACGATCCGCCCGCGGTCACGCGACGCCGATCGCGGCGGCGGGTTTCCGCGTAGGTCGCCGACCCATCGCAAAAAGTCGGCTTGGGCAGGCTCGCAAACAAGATCGGCGCGCGGCGTCGATGCCGCGTCGCCCCGACGCCAGACCATTGTGGCCGCTGTCGCTGCGGACAGATCCAGGCATCTTCGCGCTTGCCACGCCAGAGCGTCGCCCGGGTCAACGCAAGGCATGCAAGCGCGGAGTGATTAGTCGCGCCGGGCCTGTCGCAGGCTACGTCGCCCAGCGGTTGTTCTTGGTATGCAGGTAGACGAAAACATTCTCGCTTTTGTCTCTCGCCACACCCAGGCGCCCGCCTTGGAACTGATCGATTTCAAACGCGATATGGCGCTTGAGCCAGTTCCTGTAGCGATCTTCTCGCTTGCCGGCGCCGCGATAGAACTCGTCGGCCGTTTCATGCCCACCGTCTATTTCATCCACGGTGATGAAAACCGAAACCAACACACCCTGCTCGAATCGCAACTGCAGATTGACCGCGCCTTCCTCCGACGCCACTCGGGCCACGGCGAACTGGGTGGGCACCATCTCGCCCAGAATCGAGCATTGGGTTGGTTCGCCGATTGCGAAGCAATCCGGCAACTGCGACAGCCTTGTTTCACTGCCGATCGAAAAATCGGCAATGCGGATGTCGCCATCCACGCTTATCGCAAGTGATTTCATGGCGGCATCGCAGTGGCGGCCTGAGCGAGCGGCCGTTCAAGCCGTGCCGTGATGCTTGCCCTGCCACGGCTTGTACCAATCGCGGATACGGCGCATGTCGGCGTCCATGTCCTCGCCGAGATGAAACATCTCGCCGATGCCGATGATCTTGTCGGGGTAGTGGAAATACGCCGGCACCACCGGCACGTCGGCGGCCTTGGCGATCTTCCAGAAACCGGCCTTCCAGCGCTCCACCGCCTTGCGCGTGCCCTCCGGCGCGATCCCCAGCCAGAAACGCTCGGCGCCGCGGATCATCGCCACGGCCTGCTCGATCACCCCGTGCGCGGCGCTGCGGTTGATCGGAATCACCCCGAGCCGGCGCAGCAACAGCCCCAGCAGCGGCACCCGGAACAGCGATTCCTTGGCGATGATCTTCACGTCCAGGCCCATCGCGGCCTTGGCCGCGAAGCCCCACACGCCGTCCCAGTTGGACGAATGCGGCGCGCCGATCAGCACCGCGCGCGGGATGTCGGGAAACGCGCCGACCATGCGCCAGCCGCCCAGCCGCAGGATGCTGCGGCCGATCCAGCGGGTCAGGCGATTGCGCCGCACCTGCGGCACCTTCGGCGGCAACGGCAGCACGATGGACAGTTGTTCGCCGGTCGAATCGTCGTTTCGATCGCTAGACATGCACGCTCCGTCGTCAGTCCCAATCGCGTTGCGCGCGGTTGCGCTTGGTCGCGCCGCGCTCTTTCTTGGCCCCGATCCGGCGCTCCTTGGCGGCGCGGCTGGGTTTGGTGGCGATGCGCGGCTTGGGCACGTGCAGGCCGCTTTCGACGAACGCGGCCAGGCGTACGCGCGCGTCCTCGCGGTTGCGCTCCTGGGTGCGGAAGCGCTGCGCGCTGATCACCAGCACGCCGTCCAGGGTCACCCGCCGGTCGCGCTTGGTCAGCAGACGTTCGCGCACGGCCTCGGGCAGCGAAGGCGACTGCGCGATATCGAAGCGCAGTTCCACCGCTGTCGCGACCTTGTTGACGTTCTGCCCGCCCGGGCCGGTCGAACGCACGAAGCGCTCGACCAACTCCTGTTCGGGGATGGTGATTTCCGGTTCCGCCATGCTCTCCTCCGGGACCGATTGTAGACCGGCGCGCGTTCACGTCCATGACGCGGCCTTGACCGGGCCCGGCGTTTGCGACCCGCGTCGTTGACGCGACCGGCCCCCGGGGCGACCATGCCGGACCGGTCCATGGAGGAACCTCCGCATGCTGCGTCCATCCCGCCCGCTTCTCGCGTCCTTGTTCGCCGCCTGCCTGCTGGCCGTGCCGGCGCTGGCCGGCGCGCAAGGCTACGACCCCGCGCGCGTGCAGTCGATCAGCGACCCGCGCTTGCAGAACCAGATCATGCAGTCCAGCCAGGCCGTGGCCGAGGCGCTGGTCGGCCGGCGCGCGAACGCGACCGACCAGGAAATCCTGCGCAAGTTCGCCGGCCCGCAGAGCAGCTTCCTGCGGACCTTGGAGAACGCCGCGCGGGCGATGCCGCAGAACGGTTACGACGGCTACGACAACCGTTACGACAGCGGCAACGGCTACGACGGCCGCGGCATGAGTTCGGCCGACCTGCAGGCGATCGCCGAACTGTCGCGCACGCCCGAGGGCCGGCGCGTGCTCGAGCAGCTGACCAATCAGCGTTACAACAATGGCAACTCGGGTTACGACTCGGGCTACAACGGTTACCAGCAGCAGGGCGGGTATCCGCAGAACAACCCGCAAAAGCCCGCGCAGGTATTGCGCGATGCGCTGCTGCAGGATCTGACCAACGCCGCGTCGAATGCGGCGTATGGCCAGCCGGTGTATCGCGGCAACGGTGTGCATCCCTGAGCTGAGCGGGGTGGAGCGCAGCCGATCGCTGGCGCCCTGAAGCCGCGAGGCTAAGCCCTTCTCCCGCAGCGCGGGAGAAGGTGCCCGCAGGGCGGATAAGGGCGCACGCCATCTGAGCGACGACGGCCAGTGTCGGCCCACGTGCCCTCACCCCAACCCTCTCCCGTAAACGGGAGAGGGAGCCGACGCGAAGCCGATTGACGGCATACGCCCCCGCGCCCGACCATGCGGCTCCACGCATGGAGCACCCCGCATGAAATCCCTCTACCGTCTGCCCGCCATCCTGCTGTCGACCAGCGCCCTGTCGCTGGCCCTGTTCGCCGCGCCGGCCCAGGCCGCGCCGCCGACCGACGCCCAGGTCGACCAACTCATGCAGACGATGAATTACGAGCGCATGAAGCGCGAGATCGTCCAGCAGATGAACGCGTCCACCCAGGGCATGGCCGAGGCGATGGCCGGCACCAAGCTCAGCCCGGCCCAGCGCCAGTCGCTGCAGCGCTCGATGGACAAGATGATGGCCCGCGCCGACCAGCTGCTGGCGTGGGAGAACGTCGCGCCGATCTACCGCAAGGTCTACCGCGACACCTTCCAGGCCAACGAAGTGCAGGCCATGATCGATTTCTACGGCACGCCCGAAGGCCGCAGCATCCTGGAGAAGATGCCCAAGGCGATGGGCCAGACCATGCAGGAAATGCAGCCGTTGATGAAGAAGATGTTCGAGCAGATCCAGCAGGACCTGCAGAAGGACATCCGCCAGATCACCGACGAAGCGCCGCCCGCGCCGCCGGCGCCGCCCGTCCGGGTCACGGTCCCGGAACCGCCGCCGGTGACCGTCAACCAGGGCCAGTAAGCCGGCTTATCGGCAAGCCGGCTTATCGGCTCACGGCGACGCAGGCGGTTCGAACAAGGCCAGCGCCTTGGCGAACTGCGCGTCCACCGGCGCGACCACCTGCATCCGCTCGCCGCTGCGCGGATGCAGGAACGCCAGCCGCTGCGCGTGCAGCAGCATGCGGTGGATGCCCATCATGCGGAAACTGCGGTTGTGGCGGCCGTCGCCGTGGCTGGTGTCGCCGATCAGGTGATGCGACAGATGCTTGAGATGGCGGCGGATCTGGCGGAACCGCCCGGTCAGCGGCTGCGCGCGCAGCAGCGCGTAGCGCGAGGTCTCGAACCCCGACGACGGCAGCGCCAGCTCGGCCCGGCCGAGCACCGCGAACCGCGTCTGCGCCGGCTTCTTGAGCGGTTTGCCGGGGCCGCCGTCGAGATCGTGATCGACCTCGAACACGTCCTGCGCCGGCCAGCCGCGACAGACCGCGAGGTAATCCTTCTCGACCTCGCGCGACATCAGCACCTTGCCCAGGTCCGACGCAGTCTGCCGGTCGAACGCCAGCAGCAGGCAACCGCTGGTGGCGCGGTCGAGCCGGTGGACCAGGAAGATCGGCCGGCCGAACTGGTCGCGCAGACGGTCGGCGGCGAAGTCGGTCTCGCCGCGCGCCAGCGCGCTGTCGTGAACCATCAGCCCCGCCGGCTTGTCGATAACCGCCAGAACCTCGTCGGCGTACAGCACCGGCAGTTCGGCCGGGACGGCGACAGGTGCGTCGCCGCCGTCGCAGGCGGCATCGGCCGAAGTCGGTTCGTGGTTCATGCGGCCGTGGGTCCGAAACGAAGGATCGACGGTCATTTTCGTCTATTTGCCGCGTCCCCACCCAGACTCGCCGCGCTGCTACCTTGATCGCTTCGCGTTTCATCGTTCATCGCCGCCCGCAACTCAGGACCGTTCATGCTCTTGCCCCGCTCTTCCGCCCTCGCCGCCTCGCTCAGCCTCGCCCTGGCGATCGCGCTCGGCAGCGCCCACGCCGCCGCTTCGCCGCCGCCCGCCGGCGTCAGCGCCGGGCCCTGCGTCGAAGGCATCTGCGAATACCGGCTGGGCAACGGCCTGCGCGTGCTGCTGTTCCCCGACGCGACCCAGCCCACGGTCACCGTCAACCTGATCTACAACGTCGGCTCGCTGCAGGAGAACTACGGCGAAACCGGCATGGCCCACCTGCTCGAACACATGCTGTTCAAGGGCACGCCGAGCCATCGCGAGATCCCGGCCGAGATGAAGAAGCGCGGCATCAACTACAACGCGCAGACCTCGCAGGACCGCACCAACTATTTCGCTTCGTTCCCGGCCAACGACGCGACCCTGGACTGGCTGCTGGCGCTGGAAGCCGATCGCATGGTCCATTCCGACATCGCCCGCAAGGACCTCGACAGCGAGATGACGGTGGTCCGCAACGAGATGGAAAGCGGCGAAAACAGCCCGGTGTCGGCGCTGATCGAACGCGTGCGCTCGACCGCGTATCTGTGGCACCACTACGGCAACGACACCATCGGCGCGCGCAGCGACGTCGAGCAGGTGCCGATCGAACGCCTGCAGGCCTATTACCGCGCCTGGTACCGGCCCGACAACGCGACCCTGGTGCTGGCCGGACGGATCGATCCGGACAAGGCCCTGGCCGCGGTCGCGCAACGCTTCGGCGCGCTGGCCAAACCCAACGAGCCGATGCGCGCGTTCTACACCCGCGAGCCCGCGCAGGACGGCGAACGCGAGGTCACCGTGCGCCGGGTCGGCGACGTGCGCGTGCTGATGAGCGCGTACCACATCCCCGCCGGCACCCATGCCGACGCCGCGCCGCTCGGCGTGCTCGACGACATCCTCGGCCACGTTCCGGGCGGCCGTCTGCACAAGGCGCTGGTCGAATCCGGCCTGGCCGCGAGCATCGGCGCCGGCAGCGAACAACGCCGCGATCCGGGCCTGATGACCGCGCTCGCCGCGCTGCCGAAGGACGCCGACGCGGCCAAGGCCGAGCGGGTGCTGATCGATCAGCTCGAGCAGATCCAGCGTCAGCCGATCACCGCCGAGGAAGTCGCCAGCGCCAAGCAGCGCATCGCCAACGGCTTCGAACTGGCCTACACCAACGTCTCCGGCGTGGCGATGGGGCTGTCGGACGCGGTCGCCGCCGGCGATTGGCGTCTGTACTTCCACTACCGCGACGCGCTGGAAAAAGTCAGCGCCGACGACGTCAACCGGGTCGCGCGCACCTACCTGCAATCGAGCAACCGCACCTTCGGCCGCTTCGAACCGACCCAGGCGCCCAAGCGCGTCGACATCGCGCCGGCGCCGAGCGCGGCGAGCGTGCTGCAGGGCTACACCGGCAAGGCCGCGTTGCAGGCCGGCGAACACTTCGACCCGACCCCGGCCAACATCGACGCGCGCACTCAGACCTTCACCCTCGACACCGGCGCCGGCGGCGGCTTGAAGATCGCGCTGCTGCCGAAGAAAACCCGCGGCGGCACGGTCAACGTCGCGGCCTCGTTCAATTTCGCCGACGCCGATGCGCTGAAGGGCCATGACGTCGCCGGCAACATCGCCGGCGCGCTGCTGATGCGCGGCAGCAAGGCACTGAGCCGCGAACAGATCGACGCGCGTTTCGACAGCCTGAAAACCGCCGCGCGCATCGGCGGCGGCCTGCAGTCGGCGCGCATCGACCTGAGCACCCGCCGCGAGCAACTCGCCGACGCGCTCGCGCTGGCCGCGCAGGTGCTGCGCACACCGAGCTTTCCGGACAAGGAATTCGAGCAGTACCGGCTGCAGGCGATCACCGGCCTGGAAGCCTCGCGCCAGGAACCGGGCAACATCGCCGGCATCGCGATGAGCCAGCATTTCGACCCGTGGCCGGTCGGCCATCCGCTGCACACCTTGGATCTGGACGAATCCTTGGCCGCGATCAAGGCGCTCAAGATCGAGGACGTGCGCGCCTTCCATCGCGATTTCTACGGCACCGCCGAAGGCCAGATCAGCGTGGTCGGCGATTTCGATCCGGTCGCGGTCAAGCAGCAGCTGCAACGTCTCTTCGCCGACTGGCATTCGCCCAAGCCGTACGCGCCGATCGCGACCCGCTACACCGCGGTGGCGCCGCAACAGCAGCGCTTCGAAACTCCGGACAAGGCCAACGGCGTGCTGCTGGCGCGCGCGAACATTTCGCTTAAGGACACCGATGAGGATTTCCCCGCGCTGATCGCGGCCAACTACATCCTCGGCGGTGGTTCGATCAAATCGCGCCTGGCCGACCGCATCCGTCAAAAGGACGGCCTGAGTTACGGCGTCGGCAGCGACATCGACGCCGACAGCAGCCGCGACGGCCGCGACGACGCCGGCAACTGGTCGATGGAGGCGATCGCCGCGCCGCAGAACCTCGCCAAGGTCGAAACCGCGATGCGCGAGGAACTCGCGCGGCTGATCAAGGACGGCGTCGCCGCCGACGAATTGCGCGACGCGGTGTCGGGCCTGCTGACCCAGCGCGAACAGGCGCGCGCGTCCGACCCGGCGATCGCCGGCGGCCTGGTCAGCAACCTGTTCTACGGCCGCACCATGCAGTTTTCGGCCGAGCTGGACGCGAAGTTCAAGGCCTTGACGGTGGACTCGGTGAACGCGGCGATCCGCAAGCACCTCAAGCCCGATCAGCTGAGCGTTTACACCGCTGGCGACTTTGCCGCGGGCGCGAAAACATCCGGCGTGAACTGAGTCGGCGGGGCGTTCGGAGCCGTCGAGGCCGTCGAGGCCGTCGAGGCCGTCGAGGCCGTCGAGGCCGTCGAAGCTGTTGAAGCTGTTGATGCTATCGAAGCCGTCGAAGCCACGAACCTCACCGATCCCACCTAACGGATTCCCCCCTTTGCAAAAGGGGGGCCAGGGGGGATTTGCTTTTGCTTTTGCTTTTGCTCTTCACCGCAAGCAACAGCAAAAGCAAAAGCAAATCCCCCACGTCCGCTTCGCGGCCGTTCGCCCCCTTTGTCAAAGGGGGCAAAAGCAAGAGCGCTTGCGAATGACCGAAGTGGTGTCGAACGGTTCCGATCGTCCAGATCGAGTCACGCGAATCCGGCCCAACCCGGAGCCGTCGAAGCGGTCGAAGCGGTCGAAGCGAATAAATCAGATCGCATCAAACCAACCTAACGTGATTCGCGCTTGCCACGCCGCCAGTAACGCCCACAAACCGCCCAGCCTGACGATCCACGACGACTAAATCAGATCACATCAAACCAACCTAACGCGATTCGCGCTTACCCCGCGGCCACGCCGCCAGCAACGCCCACAACCCACCCAGCCCGGCGATCCACGACGACGCCGGGATCGACCACAACCGCGGCCCGCCGGCTTCCAGTCCGAACAGCACCGCCGCCACGATCAACAGGCCGGTGCCGAGAATCGCCGCGACGGTGCGGCGCACCGCGTCGCGGATGCTGCGGTTGAGGTCGGTGATGTCGGCCGAACGCATCTTCAGTTCGTGCTGGCCCGAGACCTGCTGGCTCAGCCATGCATGCAGCAGGCGCGGCATTTCCGGCGCGCGGGTCACGAACTCGGGCAGGCGCTTGCGGAACTCGGTCGCCAGCCGCTGCGGGCTGTAACGCTCCAGCAAGATACGTTGCAGCACCGGCCGCGCCACCGCCCAGATATCGAGCTTGGGATCGAGCAAGCGGCCCACGCCTTCGATATTGAGCAAGGTCTTCTGCAACAGGATCAGCTGCGGCTGCAAGGTCAGCTCGTAGCGCTGCGCGGTGCGGAACAGCTTGACCAGCACCTCGGCCAGCGAGATCTCGCTCAGCGGCCGGGTGAAGTACGGCTCGCACACCGCGCGGGTGGCCGCTTCGAGTTCGTCGATGCGGATGTGCGCGGGAATCCAGCCGGCCTGCACGTGCAACTCGGCGATGCGGCGGTAATCGCGGTTGAAGATCGCCATGAAGTTTTCGGCGAGGTAGTACTGATCCTCGTCCGACAACTGGCCCATGATGCCGAAGTCGAGCGCGATGAAGCGCGGATTGCGCCGACGCGACGGATCGCTGTCGACCCAGATGTTGCCGGCGTGCGCATCGGCATGGAAGAAATTGTCGCGGAACACCTGGGTGTAGAACACCCGCACGCCCTTGGCCGCGAGCGCGCTGCGGTCGATGCCGGCGGCATCCAGCGCGGCGATGTCGTCGGAGGGAATGCCATAGACGCGTTCCAGGGTCAGCGCGCGCTCGCTGGTATGCGACCAGATCACCTCGGGCACGTACATGTCGTCGCTGTCGGCCCAGAACCGGCGCAGCACGCTGGCGTTGGCGCCTTCGCGCTGCAGGTCGAGCTCGGCGGCCAGCGTGCTTTCGATTTCGGCGACGATCGCGCGCGGACGGATCTTGTCGGCGGCCGGATGGGCGCGATCGACCAGCGCGGCCAGCGCGTTCAACAGCGCGATATCGCCGGCGATCTTGCCCTCGATATCCGGACGCAGCACCTTGACCACCACCTCGCGCGCCGGCTTGCCGTTTTCCGGCGCCAGCCGCGCGGCGTGCACCTGGGCGATCGAGGCCGAGGCCAGCGGCTCGATATCGAAGGACTCGAACGCGTCCTCGATGCTGCGCTCGAGCGTGCCCTCGACGATGCGGCGCGCGGTCTCGCCGTCGAACGGCGCGACCCGGTCCTGCAGCAGCGCCAGTTCGATCGCGATGTCGGGCGGCACCAGGTCGCGGCGGGTCGACAGGATCTGCCCGAACTTGACGAAGATCGGCCCGAGTTCCTGCAGCACCAGGCGCAAACGCGCGCCGCGCGACATCGCCGCGATCTCGGCCGAGGCGCGCGGCACGAACGGACGCGCGAGCTTCAGCCAGCGCTCGGCCGGGGTGCCGTCGAGCAGGTCGTCGAGGCGATAGCGCAGCAGCACGCGGCCGATGCGCCATGCGCGGATCGCCGACCTCATGCGCCGCGCCTCGCGCGATCGCGCAGGCGCGCCACCCGCGCGGCCGCGCGCTCGACATCGTCGCGCAGCACATCGACATCGTCGTGGAAGGCATTGAGTTCGTCGCGCGGGACCACGTCGCGCGATTCCTCGGTGACGTATTCGGCGACATTGCTGGCCAGCGCGCCGGCGGCGTCGCGGGCATGACGCAAGGCGCCGGCCACCGCGTGCGCGATCTGCACGCCGGCGACTTCGCCGAATACGGCGGTGAAGGGTTGTTGCCAATCCGGATCGAACCGTTCGGCCAGGCGCTGCAGGCGCCGGGCCAGATCGGCGTCGCCTTCGATCCGCATCTTGCCGACCGGCGCGGCCTGCTCGTTGCGCGCGGCGCCGAGCAGGTTGGGCAGTTGCGAGAAGATCGCGCCGAGGGTGCTGCGCACCGACAGATCGGGTTCGTCGCTGTCGCGCACCGGCCCGACTTCGAGCCGTTCGCCGGCGACCAGGATGCGCAACGCCAGCGGCGGCGAGGCCAGATGCAAGGCGACGCTGCGGCCGTCGAGCGCGCGCAGGCTGTCGCGGGTGTCGGAGTCGAGCGCCAGCGCGCGGTTGAGCGCGGCTTCCAGCGCGCGTCCGGCCAGCGGCTTGAGCGAGGACAGGAACGAGGGATCTGAGGCGGTCATGCGGCCATTGTAGCCCTCAGGCCGAGTCCATCCATGCATCGATGCCGGCGACGGCGGTCGAAGTGGAACGAGCGAAATGGAACGAGCAAGATAGAGCGGGCGAAACAGAGCGGGCGAACCGCGGACGGCCCGGCCGAACGCACGCCGGCCCGCGCGATGCGCGGGCCGGCGGCGGAACGGTCGAGCGTCGGAGCGGACGTCAGACGACTTTACGGCCACGGAACAGCGAGATGATCGCCAGGATCACGAACACGACGAACAGGATCCAGGCGATGTTGCTGGCGGCGCCGGCGATGCCGGTGAAGCCCAGGACCGCGGCGATGATCGCGATGACGAAGAAGACGACGGCGTAGTGAAGCATGGGAAACCTCCTGGCATGAGAGAAAGCCGCCATCGGATGGGTTTTCCGATGGCACGGCCCGATCCTGTGCCAGCGAAGGTTGTCAGCCGGTGACGACGGGCGCCTGCGTGCAGGCGGCCTTCAGCCGGGTGAGCCCTTCGTGAAAACTGACCTTCGGCACGTAACCGAAATCGCGCGTCGCCGGGGCCATGTCGTACCAGTGCGTGGTCGACAACTGCTCGGCGAGAAACCGGGTCATCGGCGGCTCGCCCTTGAGCGGCAACGCATGCCACAACGCCTCGCAGACCGCGCCGATGGCGTAGGCGGCGCCGAACGGCAAGGTCTTGTCGACCTGCGGCGCGCCGACCGCGCCGAGCAGGCCGTTGAGGGTTTCGCGCAAGGTCTTGGGCTCGCCGTTGCTGATGAAGTAGGCGCGGCCCGCGCAAGCGGCGCCCGGGGCGAGATGATCGAACGCATCGAAGTGCGCCTGCGCGGCGTTGTCGATGTAGGTCGTGTCGATGCGGTTGTTGCCGTCGCCGACGAAACGCAGGCGGCCGGCGTTGGCGCGCTGGACCAGGCGCGGCAGCAGTTGGTTGTCGCCGACGCCCCAGATCAGGCGTGGACGCAGCGCGACCGTGGCGAGCTGCGCATCGTTGGCGGCGAGCACGGCTTTTTCGGCGATGGTCTTGGTGGTCGCGTACGCGGCCTTGAAGCCTTCGCCGTAGGGCACGGTGTCGGCGGTGCCGCCTTCGACCGGATGGGTCGCGCGGTGGGTCACGCTGGGCGTGGAGGTGTAGACGAGTTTGCCGATCCGGTGCTCACGGCAGGCCGCGAGAACATTCTCGGTGCCGACCACGTTGGCCTGGTGGTAGCTGTCGTAGCTGCCCCAGGCGCCGGCCTTGGCGGCGTTGTGGAAGATCGCCTCGCAGCCTCGCGCGGCGGCGATCACCGCGGCGCGATCGGCGAGATCGCCTTGCACCTGGGTCACGCCGAGCGCATCGAGCGCGGGGTAGTGGCCGCGGTTGAAGCTGACGACGTCGTGGCCGCGCGCGACCAGGCCGCGGCATAACGCCTGACCGAGGAATCCGCCGCCGCCGGTGACCAAAATCTTCATAGCATCAGTCCCGCAGTCATAGAGATAAAAGTGATCATGCTAAGCCGCACAAACCCCGATCGATGCATCAACCCGATGTCCGACTGGATGTACGACTGTAGGAGCGGCGCGAGCCGCGACCGCGACCTCACAGTTGCGACGTATGCGTGATGTCGCGGTCGCGGCTCGCGCCGCTCCTACAGGGGGCTTACCGACTTTCGGTGGCTTGGGCTTGCAGGGTAAGTTTTTCGCGACCGATCTTCGCGTTATGCCGAATATCGACCGGGAACCCCGGATGGAAACGGAACCGCTCGATCCCGGCCGTATGCGCATGCGCCGCGCCGATCGCGCGCAATTCCTCGACGATGCGTTCGCGCTCGCTATTGCCGATGCGCGGCGTGTGCAGTTCCACCCACAGCAGCGGCAGCTGCGCGCCTTTCGCGCCGGTGCCGACCAGCGCGGTGCGGCGCACCTTCGGATGGGTGTTGAACACCGGTTCGACCTGCTCGGTGTACAGCGGGCCGTTCGCGGTCTCGACCCGGTGGGTCTTGCGTCCGCAGAACCACAACCGGCCCTGTTCGTCGAGATAGCCCACATCGCCCATGCGATGGACGATGCGTTCGGCGCCGTCGGCATGTTCGCGGATCTTCGCCAGCCGGGTCATCGCATCGCGATTGAAATAACTGTCGGTGGCGGTCGGCCCGGCGACGGTGATTTCGCCGACCACGCCGGTGTCGACGATCAAGTCGTCGGACCATTGCGCGATCGGCGCGTCGTCGATGCGGATGATGCGCACGTCGTTGCGCGCCACCGCGCGCCCGACGCAGGTGCCGGCGCCGCCTTCGGTGGCGGCGCGGGTGGATTGCAGTTCGCGGCCTTCGATCACCGCGACCGGCAGGCATTCGGTGGCGCCGTACGGGGTCCAGAACTGGGCGTCGTCGGGCAGCAGTTCGCGCAGGCGCGCGACCGTGTCCGGCGGCACCGGCGCGCCGGCCGAGGTGACCCGCTTGATCGTCGGCATCGGCTGGCCGTGCCGCGCCAGCACCGCCATCAGCGCCGGCGAACCGAACAGCTGATCGCACCCGAAGCGGTTGATCGAATCGAGCAGCTTGAACGGATCGGCCTGCGCCGGCCGGGTCGGGTCCATGTCGGGAATGACCGAGGTCAGCCCCAGCGCCGGATCGAACAGGGCGAACGGCGGGAACGTCGGCAGGTCGACGCCGCCGGGCACGATGCCGAAGGCCTCGCCCATCATTTCGATCTGGGCGACGAAGTGGCGATGGCGGAACACCACGCCCTTGGGCACCCCGGTCGAGCCGCTGGTGAACACGATCGCGGCGACTTCATCGGGTTGGGTGTCGGCCAGTTGCGAGCCCACGCCCGCACCGGCGCGTTCGACCCGCGCCAGCGTGTCGTCGGCCAGGAACGCGCGCTGGCCGGTGGTGATGCGGATGCGCGCCGACTTCGCCCAGCCCAGCAGCACCCGCGCGACGTGCGCCAGCGGAATGCCGATGAAGGCTTCCGGCGCGGCCTCGTCCAGGCATTGGCGCAGCGCGCGTTTGTCGATGCCCGGGTCGATCAGCACCGGCACCGCGCCGGCCTTGAACAACGCGAACATCAGCAGGAAGAACTCCGGCGACGGCCGCACCATGATCGCCGCGCGGGTGCCGCGCACGATCCCGCGCTTCGCCAGACCGGCGGCGATCGCGTCGCTGCGGCGGTCGAGTTCACCGTAGGTCAGCTCGACGTCGTAATTGGCCAGGCCGTCGGCGCGGCGCGTGCCGGGGCAGCGCATCGCCACCCGCTGCGGCGATTGCGCGGCTAGGCGCGGCAAAGCGGCAGCGATGTTGCAGGTGGCGCGCTCGGGTGCGGCGTCCATGCGGACCTCAGCTCAGCGGGTGGCGGTCGAGGAAGGCGCGGATCTCCGGCACGAGCGGGTCGGCCTTGTCTTCCAGCACGTAATGCCCGGCGTCCTCGAACGCGTGCACCTGCGCCTGTGGCAGCGCGTCGGTGAAACCTTTGAGGAAATGATGGTCGAACACGAAATCGGCCAGGCCCCAGCCGATGAAGGCCGGACGGTCGGCGTAGTCGGGCAGCTTGCGGCCCATCGCCTGCACCAGCGGCCAGGCCTTGTCGCCCTCGCCCAGCGGAATGTCCTGGACGAAGCGCGAGGTGGCGATGCGGTTGGCCCAGCTGTCGTACGGCGCGACATAGGCGCGGCGCACGTCGGCCGGCATCGCCTTGACCACGCCCAGGCGCGAGGCGCCGCCGGCGAAGGCGTTGAAGCCGCGGATCAGGCCGGTGCCGATCGACGAATCGCGGCCCAGGCGCAGGCGCTTGGGCAGCGGCTTGGCCGCCGGCAGCGGGAACGCGCCGGTGTTGGTGATCACCAGCCGCTTGATCTGATCGGAATGCGCGAGCCCCCAGCCGAAGCCGATGCCGCCGCCCCAGTCGTGCACGGCCAGGGTCATCGGGCCGGTGATGCCGAGGTGGCGCAGCAGCGTTTCGACGTCGTCGACGCGCGATTGCAGGGTGTATTCGTAGCCGGCGTCGTCGGGCTTGTCGGACAGGCCCATGCCGACGTGGTCGGGGACGATGCAGCGGTAGCGATCGCTCAGCCCGGCGACCAGCTTGCGCCAGTAAAAGCTCCACGACGGGTTGCCGTGCAGCATCACCACGACCTCGCCGTCGCGCGGGCCCTCGTCGAGGTAGCTCATGCCGATGCCCGGACGGACCTCGAAACGCCGCGGCTGGAAGGGATAGTCGGGGAAGCGGGAGCTGGAGCTGGACGTCATCGGCGACTCGGTAAGCGGCGCGCGCGGGGGGCGGGCCTGGCGGACAGGGCGACATTATCGCCGGGATTGGAGATTGGGGATTCGGGATTCGGTGGCTGGGCGGCGCAAGCCCGCTTTGCCGAATCCCGAATCCCGAATCCCCAATCCCCAATCCCGGCACTCAATACAAAACCTATCGTTTGAACATGCGACCCCTGTGCGATTGCCACTGTTTGCTTGACGCACACTCCGGGGCCATGAGTGATCTCGATCCGCCGCGGTGGCCGTATGCGTAGCAAGCTGTTCGTGCCCGGGGTACGGCCGGAGCTGTTCGACAAGGCCCTGGCCGGCGACGCCGACGCGCTGTCGCTGGACCTGGAGGACGCCGTCGCCGAGGAGCGCAAGGCCGCCGCGCGCATCGCGGTCGCCGCCTTCGTCGGCTCCGAGGCGGTCGCCGCCTCGCGCAAGGTCGTCATCGTGCGGGTCAACGCGCCGACCTCGGCGCATTTCGCCGCCGACCTCGCCGCGGTCGCGCGCGACGGCGTGGCCCTGATCAACCTGCCCAAGATCGAATCGGCCGCCGCGCTGCACGAGGCGGTCGCCGCGATCGAACGCGCCGAAGCGCTCAACGGCGCGAGCCGGCCGATCCGGCTGCTGGTCAATATCGAAACCCCGCGCGCGTTGCTGCACGCGGCCGACATCGCCGCCGCGCACCCGCGCGTGGCCGGCCTGCAGCTCGGCCTGGCCGATCTGTTCGAACACGCCGGCATCGAACGCTACGACCTGGCCAACGTGCATGCGGCGATGTTCGCCGTGCGCATGGCCGCGGCCGCGGCCGAGGTGTTCGCGCTCGACAGCGCCTACGCCGACCTGCACGACGAAGCCGGCTACGTGGCCGAAGCGCGGGCCGCGCGCCGGCTCGGCTTTCTCGGCAAGACCTGCCTGCACCCGCGCCAAGTCGCGCTGGCCAACAGCGCGTTCGCTGCGACCCCGGCCGAACTCGAAGCGGCGCGGCGCATCGTCGACGCCGCCGCGGCCGCGCCCGACGGCGGCCGCGGCGTGTTCGTGGTCGACGGGCGCATGATCGACCTGCCGTTCCTCAAGCGCGCGCAGGCGCTGCTGGCCTCGGCGCGGCGGACGTGAGCCGCGCCGACGCGCGCGGTCTCCAGGCAGAACAGGCAACACCGCGGGCCGGACGTTCCGGTGCGCGTCGATGATGGGGCGTAATTCGATGTCGCAATATTCCTTCGCGTTCGCGCGTGCTTGCCGCCGGCTGCGCGCCAGGGCGGTGGCGCTGGGCTTGTTCGCCGCTCTGGCCGTGGCCGCGCCGCTGCAGGCCGAACCGCTGACGCCGCTACTCGCCGGCACCTTGCCGGCGCTGGAAACCGCCACGCCGCTGGTCGGCATGGCCAACTTCGACGGCCGCACCGTCGCGCTGAGCCGCGATCGGGCTTGGCGCCTGGACAGCGAGCGCAAGCAATGGGTGCCGCTGCAATGGACCGGCGCGGCGCAGGCCGGCGCGGTGATCGGCGACGGAACCCGCGCGTATCTGTTGCCCGCCGATGCGCAGGCGAGCGCCGCTGTTTCCGAAGCCTTGTCTGCCGCGCCTTCTGAAACCAGTCCTTCCGAACCCGTCCCTTCCAAAGCCGCCGTTCACAAGCCCGAACCGTCCGGCGCAGCCGCAATCGCCCCGGTGATCGCGCGCCTGGACGCCAGCGACACCCGCCTCGACCTGAAACCGTTGCCGCCGTTGCCGATCGCGCTGTCCTCGCTGCGTGCGAGCTTGTCGGGCGACAGCCTGTACGTCGCCGGCCTCGCCAGCGACGGCAGCGCGCATCTGCTGCAGCGGCCGCTCGCCGACGAAACCGTCGGCTGGACCTCGCTGCCGGGCTGGCCCGGCGCCGCCGCGCCGCGGTCGCTGGTCGCGCAGACCCGCGCGTTGTTCGTGATCGTCGCCGACCCGCAAGGCGGCGCCGACCGCATGCTGCGCCGCTCGCCGGAAAACCAGTGGAGCGAAGTCAGCCGCGTCCCCGGCCAGGTCCTGCCCGGCGCCGGCCGCGCGACCGGCCAGGCGCATGTGCTGTATCCGATCATCGATCCCGCCAACGCCCAGGCCGCGGCAAAACTGATGATCTACCAGACCATCACCGGTTCCTGGGCGACCCTGCCCGGCGCCCAGGTCGCCGCCGGCGCCGGCGCGACCGCGAGCTGGCCCGACGGCCTGATGTGGGCGCGCGCCGCCGCCGACGGTCACCGCGTCGAATTCGCCACCGCCCAGGTGCAGGCGCGCAAACTCGGTCTGCACTGGCTGGACTGGGTGGTGATCGTGGTCTACCTGGGCGGCATGATCGGCATCGGCCTGTTCTTCTACCTGCGCGAAAAGCGCGGTTCGACCAGCAGCTTCTTCGTCGGCGGCCGCAGCATCCCGTTCTGGGCCGCGGGCGTGAGCCTGTACGCGGCCAACACCAGCTCGATCAGCTTCATCGCGATTCCGGCCAAGGCCTTCGAAACCAACTGGCAGTACTTGGCCAACAACGTCATCGGCGTGCTCGGGCTGATGTTCGTGGCGGTGTGGATCGTGCCGCTGCTGCGCCGGCTCGACCTGATGTCGGTGTTCTCGTACCTGGAAACGCGGTTCCATCCGGCGATCCGCATGCTCGCCAGCGCGCTGTGCATCGTGGTCCAGATCGGCAGCCGCATGAGCGTGATCCTGTTCCTGCCCGCGCTCGGCATCGCCACCATCACCGGCATCAGCGTGTTCTGGAGCGTGATCCTGATGGGCGGCTTCACCATCGTCTACACCGCGATGGGCGGAATGAAGGCGGTGATCTGGACCGACTTCGTCCAGGTCATCGTCAAGATGGGAGGCGCGCTGTTCGCGATCGGCTTCATGATCTGGCACCTGCCCGGCGGCTTCGACCAGTACTGGTCGACCGCGATGTCGCTGGACAAGATGCACACCTTCGACTTCAGCTTCGACATGACCAAGGCCACGGTCTGGGGCTTCTTGTTCCTGGTGGTGTTCGAAGTGGTGCTGACCTTCCCGAAGGATCAGGTGCTGATGCAGCGCACCTTGTCGACCAAGTCCGACAAGGAGGCCGGACGTTCGATCTGGGCCTTCGCCGCGATCACCATCCCCGGCGGCATCATCTTCTACACCATCGGTACTTCGCTGTTCGTCTACTACAAGAACAACCCGGAGCGGATGAACCCGCTGCTGCCGATCGACGCGACCTTCCCGATGTTCATCGCCGCCGAATTGCCGGTCGGGGTGACCGGGCTGATCATCGCCGGCATCTTCGCCGCGGCGATGGCCACGCTGTCGGGGATCATGAATTCGGTGGCCACGCTGATCTCGGTCGACTTCTACGACAAGCTGGCGAAGAACCGCACGCCGAAGCAGAGCGTGTTCTTCGCCGAGATCATGACCGTGGTGGTCGGCCTGATCGGCATCGGCACCGCGCTGCTGCTGTCGAAGTTCGACATCCACTCACTGTTCGACCTGTCGATCGAACTGGCCGGCCTGCTCGGCGGCGGTTTCGCCGGCGCCTATACGCTGGGCATGTTCACCCGCCGCGCCAACTGGCAGGGCGTGGCGATCGGCATCGCCGCGAGCATCGCCCTGACCCTGGCCATCTGGACCTTGCAGATGGTCCATCCGTACTACTACCTGGCGATCTCGATCCTGCTGTGCATCGTGATCGGCTATGTCGCCAGCCTGTTCTTCCCGGCGCCGCGGCAGTCGTTGAATGGGTTGACGATTTATCGCGACGTTGTTTGAGGCGAGGGCGGGAATCGGGAATGGGGAATCGGGAATCGGAACGGCAAAAGCCGGCGCGGCTGGCACTGCGCCCTGGGTTGATGTATTGAGTTGTAGTCGGCGAAGCATCAATCGCCGGCGCAAGTGCTGTACCGATTCCCGATTCCCGATTCCCGATTCCCGATTCCCCATTCCCGATTCCCGATTCCCGCCCCATCGGTGCCCCGTGGAAACCCAGTTCCTCAATACCTTCGTGACCGTGGTCGATCAGGGCTCGATGGCCGCCGCCGCGCGCGTGCTGAACATCACCCCGGCCGCGGTCGCGCAGCAGATCCGCACGCTCGAACGCGAGATCGGCGCGCCGCTGATCGCGCGCGTGGGCCGCACGGTCAGCGTCACCGAGGAAGGCGCGCGGATTCTGCCGCGCACGCGCGAGCTGCTGCGCAACGTCGCCGATCTGCGCAGCGTCGCCAACGACAGCGAAATCTCCGGCGAACTGCGCCTGGGCGCCTGCCCGACCGCGCTCGCCGGCATGCTGCCGGACGTGCTCGCGCGCATGGTCGAATCGTTTCCGGGCATCAACGTGTTCATCCAGCCGGGCTATTCGGCAGACCTGTACCACTCCGTCGAAAAGGGCGACATCGATGCCGCGGTGGTGCTGCAGGCGCCGTTCCCGCTGCCGAAGACCTGCGAGTGGCAGTTGCTGCGCGAAGAACCGCTGATCGTGCTGGCGCCGCGCAGCATGGCCGGACGCGATCCGCGCGAACTGCTGTCGACCCAGCCGCTGATCCGCTACGACCGCCATCACTGGGGCGGGCGCCAGGCCGACGAATACCTGCGCGCGGCCAACATCGTGCCGCGCGAGCGCTTCGAACTGAACGCACTCAACGCGATCGCGGTGATGGTCGATCGCGGGCTGGGCGTATCGCTGGTGCCCGACTGGGCGCCGCCGTGGCCCGAAGGCCTGCAGCTGGCGCGCATCCCGCTGACCGATTCGACCGCGAAACGCTGCATCGGCATCGTCTGGTCGCGCTCCAGCGTGCGCGTGCGCCTGGTCACCGCGTTCCTGCGCGAGAGCCGCAAGGCGATGGCCACGCAAGCACATTGAGCGGACGTTGAGCGGACGTTGAGCAGCGGCGCTGAGCATCGCGGATGACGCCTCGCCACCTTGCCGGTTGATCCAGGTGCGATCGCCAGCGCAACGCGGACACGCCGACGAATAACGTTGCGCACATGCAACTAAAACCTTGGTCGTATTCGCGCGCTTTCCGGTTCCAACCCGGCGATGCGGCGGTTAGGCTGCTCGCGAACGCAGCCCACGACGCACCCGCATCGCCCGGTTTCGCTCGCCATTACTCAATCCTCGGACCTCCCCGAAGACCGCCGCCGGCTGGACGCCTGCGGCGGTCTTGCCGTTTTGGCCGCGACGTCGCGCTCGCGCGCGCCGATGCTGCAATGCGACAAAACTTTTGCTATCGACCCGCGACGCTTAAGACAACAAAACCTAGGCTGTGAACATACTCCGCGTCGGTTCCAACTGTGACAGCGAGCGCATAGGCTCGCCTCGAACCTGCAAAGACGTCGGCGCGACAGGGAGAGGTCGCGACAGCGACAGCGCCGCCGCCCTCTGCACGCCACCACGGGCACGCGTCCCCCTCACGCGCAGGCTCGATCACCGGCACTCAACGAGACCGACATGCTCAAGCCACTTACCGCCGCGATCAGCAGCGTCCTGCTGCTCTCCACCTTCGCGGGCGCCAGCCACGCGCAAGACGCCGACCCCGCCGCCACGTCCGCCAGCGACAAGGCGGCCGTCGACCTCGACAACGTCGTCGTCACCGGCACCCGCAGCCCCAAGGCGGTCGACAAGATTCCCGGAGCGATCACCCTGGTGTCCAAGGCCGAACTCGCGCGCAGCCTGGTGCTGACCGAGGACGCGACCGCGGTGCTCGCGCGCACCGTGCCCGGCTACGCCGAGTCCTCGCAGGCGATGAGCAACACCGGCGAAAACCTGCGCGGCCGCGTCGCCCTGCGCCTGTTCGACGGCGTGCCGCAGGGTTCGCCGCTGCGCGAAGGCACCCGCAACGGCACCTTCACCGACATGGGCGTCGTCGGCCGGATCGAGGTCATCAACGGTCCGTCCGCGTCCGAAGGCATCGGCGCGGCCGGCGGCATCATCAACTACCTGTCCGCGGCGCCGACCAAGGAAGGCAACGAGTTCACCATCACCTCGCGCTACACCACCCAGTTCAAGGACGACAGCGCCGGCTGGAAGCTCGGCGCGACCTTCGCGCGCAAGGCCGGCAACTTCGACATGATCGCCGCCGCTTCGTTTCTCGACCGCGGCATCACCTACGACGGCAACGGCCGCCGCATCGGCATGAACACCAGCGGTTCGCTGTCCGACACCGAAGCACGCAACCTGTTCATCAAGGCCGGCTACAACTTCGGCGAAGACGGCGTGCAGCGCATCGAAGGCTCGGTCAGCCACTTCAACATCGAAGGCAAGGCCAACTACATCCAGGTGCTGGGCTGCCGTCCGGACGAAGCCGCGCTGTGCGGCGCGACCCGCACCAACACCTCCGAGCGCGGCTCGATCTTCGGTTCGAAGGCCGCGATCAACGACTTCAAGCAATACCAGCTCAGCTACATCCATTCGGATTTCTTCGGCGGCACGTTGACCATCAACGGCTACAAGGCCGATCAGGAAATGCGCTATCTGCCGGAGAACACGATCGACAAGCAGGACCCGTTGATCGCGCCGATGGACACGCTTTACGACCAGTCGGAAATCGTCACCAACAAGAAAGGCCTGCGCACCTCGTGGGCGCGGCCGTCGCTGTTCTCGGTCAGCGGACTGGAACTGCGGGTCGGCCTGGACCTGGTCAAGGACACCGCGCAGCAGCGCCTGGCGCTGACCAACCGGCTGTGGGTGCCGCCGATGGAATACACCAGCAAGGCGCCGTGGGCGCAGCTGTCGTGGGACATCGGCCCGGTCACTCTGTCCGGCGGCGTGCGCCGCGAAGACGGCGAGCTGCACGTCGACGGTTACACCACCACCTGGTTCCGCGACCGCCGTCAGGTCGACGGCGGCACCCTCGAGTATCAGGAAACCCTGAAGAACCTCGGCGCGGTCTGGCGCATCAACGAGGCCTGGTCGGTGTTCGGCTCCTACGGCGAAGGCTTCACCCTGGCCAACGTCGGCATTCCGCTGCGCAATATCCAGTGTTCGAACGATCCGGGCGACACCCAGCCCGACGGCTGCCCGAACGATCCGCGCATCGGCGTGGGCGATCTGCTCGACCTCAACGCGATCGTGGTCAAGAACACCGAGTTCGGCTTCAACTGGCGCGGCGAGCGCGGCGCGTTGAGCGCTTCGCATTACGACTCCAAGTCCGACTACGGCCAATCGCTGGCGATCGACCCGGCCACCAACGACTTCGTGCTGCTGCGCGCGCCGGTGCGGATCAAGGGCTACGAATTGTCCGGCGACTGGCGTTTCAACGAAGACTGGCGGTTCAGCGCGGTGTACTCGCACACCCGCGGCAAGACCTCGTTCTGGTCGGCCGACGCGGCCGGACGCTACCCCGCCGGCGGCACCAACAAGCCGATGGGCGTGCTCGATATCAATCCCGACAAGTTCGCCTGGACCCTGACCTGGAACTTCCTGCCGCGCGCCGACCTCAGCCTGGGCGCGACCACGCTGTTCTCGCGCAACCTGTCGGGCAGCGAAGTGCGCGCCTTCGACGGCCAGCGCTTCAGCTTCAAGGAAAGCACCCACGGCTACACCTTGTTCGACCTGGGCATGAACTTCGAGACCGAGCGTTACGGCAAGTTCTCGCTCGGCATCGAGAACCTGTTCGACAAGCAGTACATCCTGAGCTGGTCGCAGCCGCCGGGCGGCTTCCAGAACTACTGGGCCGGGCGCGGCCGCACCGTGTCGCTCACCCACACCTTCAAGTTCTGATCAACCGCCCTGGCCGCAGCCTCCACCGCCCCGACACCGCCGCCGAGCCCGATCGCTCGCGGCGGTCGCTTTCGCCCCGCAGGACCGCATGCCTTGCCCGTTTCCGCCGCCCTTCGTTGTTGCCTGCTGATCCTGAGTGCGGGCTGCGCGGGGGTGGCGTGGGCCGAACGCGTCGGCAACGACGGGTTGCGCGCAAGCCCGATGCCGGTTGAGCGGAAAATCTTGGCGCCGAAGGTTTTTGCGGGGGAAACCTCAGTCTCGGCGCTTCGGCAGGCGCTTGTGTCATTGCCGCAGCCATGGGCAAGCGGGGTATCGACGTCGACGGCATCGATGAGCGGAGCCTCGGCCCCGAAGTCTGTTGTGGAAGACGTTGCAACTCCGGCCGGCGAAACGACCCCTACAACGGCGCAATGCTCCGAGTCCGATGCCGATGCGGCCAAAGCCGCTGGCCAACCCGACTTCAGCGCGCTGCACCGCTTCATGCGCGACGCGACCGACGACGACGGCTACCTCGGCGCCTTCGTGCTGATCGTGCACGAAGGCCGCATCGTCGATTTCAATGCCTACGGCTATCAGGACCTCGCCCGTCGCGTACCGATGCGCAAGGACGCGATCTTCCGCATGTATTCGATGAGCAAGACCATCACCTCGGTCGCGGTGATGTTGCTGGTCGAACAGGGCCGCATCGGCCTGGACGATCCGGTCTCGCGCTACCTGCCCGAACTCGGCCATCGCCAGGTAGTGACCGGCGGCAGCGCCGACGCGCCGCGACTGCGTCCGGCCGCCAGAGAGATCACCATTCGCGAACTGCTGACCCACACCGCCGGATTCGCGGCCGGTCTCAAGGGCGACGAAGCCGCGACCGAACTCATGGAACGCAACGACCCGCATGCGGCCGGCGACCTGCGCGGCTTCGTCGAGCGCCTGAGCCGCGCGCCGCTCGCGGCCGATCCCGGCACCCGTTTCGGCTACGACGGCGCCGCGATCGAAGTGCTGAGCCGGGTGGTCGAAGTGGTCGCGCGGCAACCGTTCGATGCGTTTCTGCGCGAACGCATCTTCGTTCCACTGGGCATGCGCGACACCGGCTTCAGCGTGCCGCCCGCGCAACGCGGACGCGTGGTCGACATCACCACGATGGGCGACGACGGCCGGCTGCGCATCGCCGACGGGCCGAGCGCGCGCGAACCGGGGGCGGCGTTGAATGCGTATCCCAGCGGCGCGGGCGGGTTGTATTCGACGGCTTGCGACTATGCGCGGTTTGCGCGGGTGTTGTTGGATGGTGGGGTGATTACGCACGGTGGTTTTGATTCGTCTTGTTCGAATTCAGACGCCACCGCTAAGCACCCGCACACTCTCAATTCGTCATTCCCGCGAACGCGGGAATCCAGTGACTTTCGTGCGGCCACGTCAAAGTCACTGGATTCCCGCGTTCGCGGGAATGACGGTAGGAAAGGTCTGCGCGATGCGAAAGCCGCGTCTGACAAAACCTCACACCTCCTCGAACCCACCCGCCTGCTAAAACCCGAAACCGTCGCCCTGATGCTGCACAACCAACTCACCATGCTCGATCCCCCCGTGCATCAGTTCAACCCAGGCGAAGGCTTCGGCTTCGGCGGGTCCGTCATCATCGATCCGGTCAAGCGCGGCCAACCCGGATCGATCGGCCGCTTCGGTTGGCCCGGCGCGGCCTCGACTACCTACGCGATTGATCCGGCGAAGCGATGGATAGCGATCGCGCTGCTGCAGCATCTGCCGCGTAATGACGTACCGCGCGATCTGCCGCGGATCAGCAAGGACTTCTATCGCCTGGTCGACGCAGCGATGGCGGGCACAAGCAAAAGCAACACGCGCGACACCACGAACCCGGACACGCCGAAATGAGCGGAAACAAGAACCTGTCCGTCTTGATCGCCGGCTCCGCCAACCTCGACTTCGTCGTCCGCGTCAGCCACGTGCCCGCGCCCGGCGAAACCGTGCTCGGCCGCGAACTGGCCACGTTTCCCGGCGGCAAAGGCGCCAACCAGGCGATCGCCTGCGCGCGCGCCGGCGGCGCGGCCACGCGCATGCTGCTCGCGCTCGGCGACGACGCCCATGCCGCGCCGATCGAAGCCTCGCTGCGCGAGGCCGGAGTCGAACTGCAGCTGATCCGCTGCCCCGACCGCGCCACCGGCACCGCCTTCATCTGCGTGTCCGACGACGGCGAGAACGCGATCACCGTCGCGCCCGGCGCCAACGCCGCCTTGCGCGGCGAGGATCTGCCCGCGCTCGACGGCGTCGGCCATCTGCTGCTGCAACTCGAAACCCCGTTGCCCGCGATCGAAGCCTGGGCGCGACGCGCGCGCGCGGCCGGCGTCGCGGTCGTCCTCAACGCCGCGCCCGCGCGCACGTTGCCGGCCTCGCTGCTGGACTGCGTCGACCTGCTGATCGTCAACGAAGGCGAACTCGCCGCGCTCAGCGGCATCGCCGACGATATCGACGCCGCGCTGGCGCGCATTCCCATCGCCCAGGTCGTGGTCACGCTCGGCGCGCGCGGCTGCCGCGCGCGCGTCGACGGCCGCTTTCTGACCCAGGGCGCGTTTCCGATTCAAGCGCTCGACACCACCGCCGCCGGCGACACGTTCTGCGGCACACTGGTCGCGGCGCTCGCCCAGGGCGACGACTTCGCCGCGGCCCTGCGCCGCGCCAGCGCCGCCTCGGCCCTGGCCTGCACGCGCGCGGGCGCGCAGACCAGCGTGCCGACGCGCGATGAAGTCGACCGGCTGCTCGCCGCAACGCCCTGATCGCCGGCTTTCCAATCCCCGCCTCGCTCCCCACCGACGCCCCTCATGACCAGCCCTTACCGACCCGCCGCCGACGATGACGCTTCCAACGAAGACGAACGTCGCGCCGTGCGCACCGAATACAAGTTCTCGCACGTCACCACCCAGCGCTATCTGCCGCTGCCGGGCAAGGCGCCGGGCTGGCCGTTCGCCGAGATCGGGCACTGGAAGGTCGATGTCGACGCGACCCTGGACGACTGGATCGCCGAGCTGATCGACTGGCGCCGCGAACACCTGATCCGCATCGGTTACGACGACGCGCATTACCGTCGCCCCGAGCTGCAATGGGCGCAGCGCAATTTCGTCCACGCGCAGATGATGGCCGAGGATCGCTACTTCTACGATCCGGTCGCCGGGCGTTACACCGTCGACCGTTACCTCGACGATCTCGAACGCCGCTACGGCGGCATCGACAGCGTGCTGATCTGGCATGTGTACCCGAACATCGGCGTCGACGACCGCAACCAGTTCGATCTGGCCGGCGATCTGCCCGGCGGACTCGACGGCCTGCGCGGCGCGATCGACGATTTTCATCGCCGCGGCGTGCGCGTGTTCCTGCCGACCATGCCCTGGGACCACGGCACCCGCGACAGCGGGGTCAAGGACTGGGAAGCGGTGGCCGCGCTGGTCAAGGCGGTCGGCGCCGACGGCGTCAACGGCGACACCTACAACGGCGTGCCGCGCGCGTTCTTCGACGCCTGCGACGCGCTCGGCCATCCGGTGGTGCTGCAACCCGAATCCACCATCAGCGCCGAGGAGGCGCTGATCTGGAACGTGCAGAGCTGGGGCAAGAAAGCGCCGAACGAATTGATCCCGCCGGTGGCCAAGTTCAAGTGGCTGGAACCGCGCCACATGATCAACTACGAAAACCGCTGGGGTCGCGATCGCAACCACGACCTGCAATACATCTTCTTCAACGGCGTGGGCTACAACGCCTGGGAAAACATCTGGGGCCTGTGGAACCAGCTGACCGACCGCGACGCCGAGACCCTGCGCCGCATCGCCACGATCGAACGCGAGTTCGCGCCGTGCATGACCAGCGCCGACTGGCGGCCGTACGTGCATACCCGCCAGGCCGGCGTGTTCGCCAGCCGCTTCCCGCACGCGGGCACCACGGTGTGGCATCTGGTCAATCGCAACGAATACGAGATCGACGGCGAACAGATCGCGGTAGCGCATGAAGCCGGCACCCGCTATTTCGACATCTGGAACGGGACCGCGCTGGAACCGCGCATCGACGACGGGCAGGCGGTGTTCGAATTCGCCATCGAAGGCCGCGGCTTCGGCGCACTGTTGGCGTTGACGCCGGGTGTCGAACATGCCGGCCTGGACACGTTTCTCGACGGCATGCGTCAGCTGTCGGATATCCCGTTGCACCGCTATTCCAGGGAGTGGCGATCCTTGCAGCAACGCTTGGTGCCGATCGCGCCGACGGCCTTGGTCGCGAGCGCGCCCGACGGCATGGTCGAGATTCCGGCCGGCGAGTTCGACTTCGTCGTCGGCGGGATCGAGATCGAAGGCCAGACCTGGGAAGGCGTCGACGTGCAGTACCCGTGGGAGGACAGCGCGCGGCGCAATCACCGCAAGCGCATGGCGATGCGGCGCTTCTTCATCGATCGCACGCCGGTCACCAACGGGCAGTACCTGCGCTTCGTCCAGGCCAGCGGCTACGCGCCGCGCGATGCGCACAACTATCTGCGCGATTGGGTCGACGGAGCGCCGCGCCCGGGTTGGGAGAATCGTCCCGTTACCTGGATCGCGATCGAGGACGCGCGCGCCTACGCGCACTGGGCCGGCAAGCGCCTGCCGCGCGAATGGGAATGGCAGTACGCCGCGCAAGGCGGCGACGGCCGCCGTTATCCCTGGGGCAACGACTGGCGCGAGGACGCGGTGCCCGCGCCGAACCGCGGCCGGCGCCTGCGCGCGCCCGACGAGGTCGACGCGCATCCGGCCGGCGCCAGCGCGTTCGGCGTGCTCGATCTGGTCGGCAACGTCTGGCAGTGGACCGACGAATACCACGACGAACACACCCGTGGCGCGGTGCTGCGCGGCGGCAGCTCGTACCAGCCGCAGACCTCGCACTGGTATTTTCCGCAGGCCTACCGGCTGGATCAGCACGGCAAGTATCTGCTGATGGCGCCGAGCAAGGACCGCTCGGGTTGCATCGGGTTCCGCTGCGTGGTCGATGCGAGCGCATGAGCCGCGAACCTGAGCCTTCAACCGACGCCATGACCCACAACAACCACACCGCCAAGGCCGCGCGCGTCGAGGTGCGTCTCGATGGCCTGCTCGGCGACGCGCTCGAGGCCAATCGCCGCGGCCGCCTGTCGCATTTCATCGTCGACGAAACCAGCCCGGCGATCGCGATCTTCGCCCCGGCCCATCGCCGGCAGAATATCGAAGGCGACTGGTACGGCGAACATGCCGGCAAGTGGCTGGTCGCCGCGGCCAAGGCCGCCGCGCGCAGCGGCGACGAAGATCTGCTGGCGCGCGTGCGCCGGGTCGCCGATTTCCTGGTCGCGCATCAGGAAGCCGACGGCTACATGGGCACCTACGCGCCCGAGCATCGCTTCATGCGCAAGCAAGCGCCGAAGCCCGGCACCTGGGACGGCGCGCCGAGCGTGCGCACCTGGGACATCTGGACCCACGCGTATCTGATCCTGGGCTTGCTGGAAATCCACAGGCACTTTCCCGAACCGCGCTATCTCGACGCCGCGCGCAGGATCGGCGCGCTATGCCTCGACACGCTGACCCGCGGCGGCATCGACATCACCGAACTGGGCAATCATCACGGCATGTCGGCCACGGTGCTGCTGGACCCGGCGGTCGAGTTGTACTTCGCCACCGGCGAGCGTGCGTTTCTCGATCTCGCCTCGACCGTGCTCGGCCAGGCCGACGCCAATCCCGACCTTGCCCTGCTCACCCGCGCATTGGCCGGCGTGGACGCGGCGCAGATCGCCACCGGCAAGGCCTATCAACTCGCATGGAATCTGGTCGGCCTGGCGAAACTGCATCGCGCCACCGGCCACGCCGAGTATCTGCGCGCGGTCGAGTCGTTATGGCGCAGCATCCGCGATCATCACCTGAGTCTCGGCGGCGGCCCCTGGGGCGGCGTCGCCCATCGTTCGCGCGAAGTGTTCAACCCGGCCGGCGTGTTCAGTCCGCAGGGTTATGTCGAAACCTGTTCGACCCTGGCGTGGATCCAGCTCAATCGCGAACTACTGAGCATCACCGGTCAGGCGTGTTACGCCGAGGAGATCGAACGCTCGGCCTATAACGATCTGCTCGGCGCGCAGGCGCCCAACGGCGAGGACTGGTGCTACTACGTGTTTCCCAACGGACGACGCGTGCACACGACCTATTGGCGCTGCTGCAAATCCAGCGGCGCGATGGCGATCGAGGAATTGCCGGCCATCGCCTACACGCGCGACGACAACGACACGCTGGCGGTGCAGTTGTACGGGCCGGGCGCGGCGCGGGTCGAACTGGCGAGCGCGGGCGCGGTACGGATCGAACAAGACACCGCTTATCCGTTCGATGGCCGGATCGGTTTGCGCGTGCAACCCGAGCGCGCGGCGCGATTCGCGCTGAAACTGCGCATTCCGTCGTGGGCGAATGGCGCGTCGGTATCGGTCAACGGCGAACCGCTATCGGCCGCGATCGTGCCTGGCGATTACCTCGTGCTCGATCGCGAGTGGAGCGACGGCGACCGCATCGCCCTCGACCTGCCGATGACCCCGCAGCTGCACACCGCGGTCAATCGCAACGTGCAGGAATCGCGCGCGCCCGACGGCAGCCCGATCGCGCAGGAAGTGCTGCACCACGAATACCTGGCCGTGACCTGCGGCCCGCTGGTGTACGCGACCGGCCTGATCGACGGCTTCAAGACCGAGGAAACGCTGATGCCGCCGGCCGCGCCGGCATCGGACTGGCTGCATTGGCATGGCGCCGATGCGCGACACCCGACGCCGCGGATCGAACTGAATCCGGGCTATCGCGCGCCGCTGGTGTTTCAGCCGTATTACTGCGCAGGCGGCCGCGTCGACGGCGCATGGCGGCTGACCTGGCTGTCGTTGCCGCCGGTAGCGTCGCGGTGAACGGTGCGTGCACGGCGTGCGGAAACGCCCAAGTAATAATTTGTGCTCGCAGAACATACCTAACTCGCCTTTTTATCGGCCCGACCCCGGCGCAGAGTGGGTCGAGCCTCACGCATCGTCCGGACAGCACGGCATGACCCCCACTTCCATCGATCCGATCGCAGATCGCACCGCTGCGCCCGTCGCGGCGTCCGGCCCTCTGGCCGGCGTGCGGATTCTCGATCTGAGCGCTTACATCGCCGGGCCTTACGGTTGCAGCCTGCTCGCCGACCAGGGCGCGGACGTGATCAAGATCGAGCCGCCCGACGGCGATAATCTGCGTCAGTACCCTTCTACCCTTGCCAGCGAAAGCCGCGCGTTTCTCGGGGTCAATCGCAGCAAGCGCGGCATCGTGCTCGACCTCAAGCGCGCCGACGACCACGCGGTGCTGCTGCGGCTGGTGCGCGAGGCCGACGTGCTGGTGCATAACTTTCGCCCGAGCGTGCCCAGGCGTCTGGGTATCGATTTCGAACAACTGCAGTTGATCAACCCACGATTGATCTATTGCGCGGTCACCGGTTACGGCGAGAGCGGGCCGATGAAGGACAAGGCCGGTTACGACCAGGTGCTGCAGACCATGACCGGCATGTGCAACCTGCAGGGCCGTCGCGGCGGGCCGCCGGAAATCATCTACGGCTCGGTGGTCGACTACTACGCCGCAGCATTGCTCGCGGCCGGCGTGTCGTCGGCGCTGTTCGAACGCGAACGTAGCGGATTGGGCCAGTTCGTCGGCGTGTCGCTGTTGCGCAGCGCGCTGACCATGCAGTCGGCGCGGATGATCTGGGCCGATGGCGAAGGCCTGGACATCGGCCGCGACATGCGCTCGGGCGGCGTCACCGGCATCCATCCGACCCGCGACGGATACATCTACATTTCCGCCAATACCGCGCGCTTCTGGAAGGCGCTGTGCGACAAGACCGGCCTGCGGGAACTGGCCGACGATCCGCGCTACGACAGTGTGCGCAAGCGCGCGCAGGCGGTGGCCGAGATCGTGCCGCGCCTGCAGCAGGCGCTCGCCGCGCGCAGCGCGATGGAGTGGGAGGCGATCTTCGGCGACGAGGTCCCGTGCGCGGCCGCGCGCCGGATCGAGGACATGTTCGATCATCCGCAAGTGCTGGCCGAAGGCATCGTCGATGCGATCGAGCATCCGCAGGTCGGCCGTTATCGCGGCGTCGCCCAGTCGATCAAGTTCGGCCGCACTCCGGGCCCGGCCGCGTTCGCCGCACCGATGCTGGGGCAGGATACGCAGGCGGTGAAGGCGGAGTTGGGGGAGACGGGGGTGGTGGGGCGTAAGCGGCGGGGGTGAGGGGGTTTTGTTTCGCTGCGCCGCCGCATTGAACTGGGATACGCGTGACTCACGTTGCTAACGGTCTTAGCGACCTCTCACAACCGTCATCCCCGCGAACGCGGGCTACGTTTTACTTCGGCGTTTCCGAACATCCAGCGACTTTCGTGCAGGTCGCGTCAAAGACACTGGATGCTCGGCTGTCGCCGAGAAGGGGCGGAGCCCGCGTTCGCGGGAATGACGGCGATGAGAGTTACGCGGACTGTGCATGTAATGACGCGCTTTCGTAGCTACCCACGGCGTAGCGAATCGAATCGGAGCGAACCGGATCGAATCGAATCCCCAAGAACGTCATCCCCGCGAAGGCGGGGATCCAGGGTTCCACCCGGCATGACGCTGAAGTCTCTGGATCCCCGCCTGCGCGGGGATGACGGTAATGAGAGTTCCGCGAATGATCGGAGTTACTACGTACTTTCGTAGCCATCCGCATCCCGTCGCCGCGCGGCAGATCGAATCGAATCCCCAACAACGTCATCCCCGCGAAGGCGGGGATCCAGGGCTCCACCCGGCATGACTCTGAAGTCTCTGGATCCCCGCCTTCGCGGGGATGACGGTGATGAGAGTCCGCGAATGATCGGAATTACTACGTACTTGCGTAGCTATCCGCATTCCATCGCAGCGCGGCAGATCGAATCGAATCCCCAAGAACGTCATCCCCGCGAAGGCGGGGATCCAGGGCTCCACCCGACGTGGCTCTGAAGTCTCTAGATCCAAACCTGCGCGGGGATGACGGTAACGGGAGTCGCGCGCTCAATACCGCGCCGCGCCCAGCCCCGGCAAAAACTTCCCCCACAGTTCCTCGAACTGGCCCGCGAAACACCGCACCAGATTCGCATCGTCGGTCACCACCAGGTTCTCTTCGTTGCTGGTGGTCGCGCTGCGGGTCCAGTTGAAGCTGCCGTTGGCCAATACCCGGCCGTCGAACAACGAAAACTTGTGGTGCATGTGGAAGGGGCTGTCGTCGATCCGCACCGGCACGCCGAGTTCGCGCAGCCGCAGCACGTCGCTGCCCTCGTCGAACTTCTTGTCGTTGTCGCTGATCAGCCGCACCGCGATGCCACGCTTGTGGCAGGCCAGGATCTCTTCGCTCAGGCGATCGTCGGAAATCGTGTACACGCAGATATCGACGCTGCGCTTGGCGCCGCGGCACAGCTCGCGCAACTTGCGCAGGCAGGCATCGCCCGGAGCGAAATAGGCGCTGGACACCACCGCCGGCGCGGCGGCGACCACGTCCAGGGTCTTGACCACCTGCTCCAGCCAGCGCAAGGCGTCGAGCGTGCGCGGCGGCTCGGCCAGCATCAATTCGCGGGTCATGTCGAAGGCGCGATTGCGCAGGTAGCGCACGCGATCGGCGCCAACGCTGCCGCCGAGCTCGCGCAGTTCGAATTTTTCCTCGTTGTCGAGCGTGTAGTCGGCGATGCTCTCGCGCAGGGTCTGGTCGAGTCGTGCGAAATCCATGGCGTTGCCTTCCTTAGCGTTGCACGCGACCGTTGAGCCGGTCGGCGAAATCGTTGAGCGCGCGCTGCAGCTCCCGCTGCTGCTCGGTCATCTCCGCCCGGGTCGGCGCGTCGTGCACCTCGCGTTCGCCCAGTTGCCTGAAGATTTCCACCAGCGCTTCGTTGATCCGAGTCTGGCGTTCGCCGCTGTCGTGCAGACGACCGACCAGCGGGGCTAGCGCCTGCTGCAGGGACGGACCCAATTGCTCCAGCAACGCGTCGTAATCGGGCGCGGGCGCGGCCGGCGTGAGCGGCGGCGGCGTCGACTGCGCGGCGGCGACGCGTTCGAGCAGGCCGAGAATTTCGACCCACGGCGCGGGATTCTCCGGCGCCACCGGCGCCGGCGCCGCGGCGGCCTTGCTCGCGGCCGAATCCAGCGAGCGCACGCTTTCGACCAAATCGTTGAGCTGCGCCACCACCCGCCCGCCGACATCGGCTTCGCCTGCGCCCATGGCCTTATTGCGCTGGAAATCGCGCTTGATCTGGGTCCAGCGCGCGGCCTGTTCCGGAGTCAGCACGCCGCGCAGTTCGGCGAGCTTGAGCAGGTTCTCCTCGGCGCCCGAGGTCAGCAGCTGCGCTTCGCCCTGATAGTGATCGCCGATCAACTGCTGCAACTCGGCCTGGTTCATCACCGGCGAAATCTTCTCGGCCAGCTTGTTCATGTTGCGATAGCTGCCTTGCAGCTTGAACGGCGGCTCGGTGCGATAGGTCTCGGCCTGCGCCGCGCTGGCGATATATTGCTGGTTGACCTTGTAGACCACCTCGCGCACCTGGATCAGGCGCTCCAGGGTGGCGACGATCTCGTTGATCTCGGCGCCGCTGTAGGCATGGCTGAGCTCGTTCGCGGAGAACGGCTTACCCTCGGCCTTGGCGACGAAGCGGTACAGGTCGGCCATTTCGCGGGTGGCCAGCGGCGCCAGCACCGGGTTCGAGGTCAGGCTGTTTTCGATGTAGCTCAGCACGAACGAGGCTTCCATGCCGCCGAGCACGTCGCCGAGGTTGTAGATGTCGGCGCGGTTGGCGAGCATGTCCGGAATCTTGAACACCTCGCCGGACTCGGTGTACGGGTTGCCGGCCATCACCACGCAGAACTTCTTGCCGCGCATGTCGTAGGTGCGGGTGCGCCCCTTCCACACGCCTTCGATGCGGCGGGTGCCGTCGCACAAGGAGATGAATTTCTGCAGGAACTCGGGGTGGGTGTGCTGGATGTCGTCGACGTACAGCATCACGTTGTTGCCCATTTCCAGGGCGAGATTGAGCTTTTCCAGCTCCTGGCGCGAGGTCGCGTCCGGCGCCTGCGCCGGATCGAGCGAACGCACTTCGTGGCCCAGCGCGGGGCCGTTGATCTTCATGAAGATCAGGCCGAGCCGGTGCGCCACGTATTCCATCAACGTGGTTTTGCCGTAACCCGGCGGCGAGATCATCATCAGCAGGCCCATCAGGTCGCTGCGCTTGCTCTCGCCGACCGTGCCCATCTGCTTGGCGAGGTTGTCGCCGATCACCGACAGGTACACGTCGTTGATCAGCTTGTTGCGCACGAACGAACTCAGCGGGCGCGGCTTGAACTCGTCCAGCCGCAGCGCATGGCGTTCGCGGCCGACGATTTCCTGGCGCAGCGCCTGATAGCGCTGGAAACCGGGCACGAAGCTTTCGCGGTGGTGACGCAGGCGCGCCGACCAGTCGTCGATCGCCAAGGTCATGCGGCCGTCCTTGACCCGCGGATGCTCGCCGAGCAAACCCTGCACCGAGGCGCTCAAATCGGTCTCGGTGATCTTCTTCGGGAAACGCTGATCGAGCAGCAGCAGGGTCGCCGCTTCGGCGGCGTAACCGGCCAGCGGCGCCAGTTCCGGCGCGCGCGCCAGCGCTTCGATCCAGTTCATCGCCAGCGCCCAGCGCGCGGCGATGCGATCGCCGAGCCCGTCCAGCGCGGCGGCGAAACCGTCCCACATCCGCGCCGCGCTCAATTTCTCGCGCAGCGCCTGCAGCAGTTGCTGCGCGTATTTGCTGAACACGAATTGCGGGCGTTCGTCGGACAACTCCTGCACGAGGTATTCGGCGGCGCGCGGGGTCAGGGCCGGATCGATCGCCAGCGTCTGCTGCTGCGCGTAGGCGCTCATCGCCTCGGCGATTTCGCCGCGCAGCGCGTCCAGGCCCGAGGCGCTGCCGAACAAGCGCTGGATATCGGCCGAGGTGCGCGCGCGTTCCGGCCACTGCTTCTGCGGCTCGTGCTGGGCGACCTGCGACCAGTACAACGCGGCCCACGCGCGCGCCGCCGGTTCGAACGCGAGACGGCCGGCGCTCGCGCGCAGCGGCAGCAGCGCCTGCAGGATCAAGGTCGCGTCGTGATCGTGAATGCCCTTCTCATAGCCTTCGCGATACCGCGGCGCGGCGAAGTCGCGGACCGTGCGGCCCAGCAGCTCGGGTTGCGCGAGCTGCTGATGCAGCAGGTCCAGGGTCAAGCCTTCACGATTGCCGGCCGCGGCTTCGATCACCAGCCCGGCCAGGTACTCGCCGCGGTACAACTGCGGCGATTCGGAATCCATCGACACGCCCCAGTAGGCGCGCGCGGCGTCCAGATCGGGGTGGTTCAAGGGCTCGAAGAAATCGGTGCCGGTCAGATGCAGGTTCAACACCTCGCCGCGCGGCAGCAGGGTCAGGTCGAGTTCCTGGGTATTGACGCTGAAACGGTGACGCGGGCCGAGCTTGATGACGTTGCCGCCTTCCTCGAACAACTCGCTGCGGTCGCGCAGCGCGCGCACCGCCTGGTCGCGCGCGCCCTTCATGCGCGCCTCGACGTCGTCGGCCTTGACGCTGTCCTTGAGCGCGCGCAGGCGCTCGGCCAGTTCGCGCAGCTTGAGGATCAGCGCATCGCCGGCGAAGAACGCGTTGAGTTCGTCGGCCGTGGCGAAGCGCGCGGTGCGCCGGCCCAGGCCGTCGAGGATGCGGGTGGCCGCGTCCATCACCGCCTGCGCCTTGCGCTGGCGGTCGTCCATCAAGGTCTGCTTGTGCGCCTCGAAGGTTTCCAGCAACTCCTCGCGCTTGCTCAGGATGTCGCCGAGGAAGGCTTCGTGTTCGCCGAACTGGCTTTCCAGTTCCTCCAGCTGCACCATCAGCCGCGACAGCTGTTCGTCGGCTTTTTCCGGGTCCTGCGCCAGCGACAGCGCGCTGGCGATGCTCTGTCCGAACAGACTGAACTGGGCGCCGAACTGCGCCACCGATTCGGCCGAACCCAGGCCTTTGCGGCGCTGATCGGCGCGCGCCTTGGCCTGGTTGAGCTTGGAATAGATTTCCGAGATCGCTTCGACGATGCGGGTGCGCTGGGTCGCGTCGTCGACCTTGAGCGTCGCCATCAGCGCCGACAGCATATCCAGATCGCCAGACATCGCCCGCATCTGCTCCAACGGCTCGACCAGCTGCGCGACCGTGGTCGCCTGCTGCGCCTGCGCATCCAGCGCGGCCAGGCGCTCGGCCAGCGGCGCCAGGGCCTTGTCGCCGGCCAGGAACTGGCCGGTCGCGGCGCCGATGCGTTCGTGCTCGGCGACCAGCGCCTGCTCCATCGCATCGATCGCCGCCACGTCGATATAGCGGTATTCGCGGATCGTCAGCAGATGCCCGCGCTGCGCGGTCAGGCCGTTGAGCGCATCGACGAACTCCTGCACCTTCTCCCAGTTCTCCGGCTGCAGGCTGTCGAGCAAGGCTTTCTGCTTGCTCTGCGCCTCGCGCATCGCCCGGTCGGACTGATTGCGGATGCCTTCGACTTTCTCGTATTCGTCCAGCACCGACTCGGCGGTCGCGGCGATCTCGCGCAACAGCGGCGCGGTCTCGCCGCAGTTCGGGTCCGACAGCCAGTGGTGGGCGTCGAACAGACGCCGGGTGTTCTGCGCGAGCAGGCCGTAACGCTTGGCCGACACCTCGGTGGCCTCGATCTCGCGCGACAGGCTCATCAGCTCGGACACGCCGCGGACCAGTTCGGCGTTGCCGATCTTGCCCATGAAACTGTTGCCGGCCGGCTGCTTGGCCGCGTATTCGTCGCTGTAGTACGGGGTCTGCCAGACCTGCATCGGATGCACGCGGGTCGGCTCGTCGCTTTCGGTGGCGAAGATCACCATGCGCCCGTCTTCCAGGCGCGCATAGCCGTGACCGAAGATCGGCGTCTGCAGCCGCCGTTCGATCATGTTGTAGGTGAACATCGCGGTGCGGCCCTGTTCGGGCTCGTAGAACAGGTACAGCACGTCCTCGCCGTTGGGCGAACGGATGCTGCGCTTGTAGCGCATGCCGTCCATCGACTGGTCGAAGCTCTTGTGCTCGCCGTTCTGCAGGTAATAGCCGCCCGGGAAGATGATGCCGTGATCCTCGGGCAACTGGATGCAGGCCAGGCCGATCGCGTCCTGACGCAGCACCTTGCGGGTCAGGGTGTTGAACACGAGGTAGCGCCACTGCTCCTCGCGGTAGGGCAGGATCTTGAGCAGGATCAGGCTGCCGACCTTGGCGAAATCGACCTGGGCGTCGTCCAGCGACTGGGTCTTGTCGTCGACCGATTCGCGGTAGATGCCCTTGCCGTCCTCGGTGTTGTTCTCGACCTTGATGGTGAGATCGCCGTTGACGGTCTCGACGAACACGCTGTCGAGAATGTTCAGATGCGGATGGCGGCCGTTGACCACCATCTCGCGGGTGGCGCGGGTCCATTCGAAATCGAACGGCGCCGGCAGCGCGATGTCGCGCTCGCCGCGGTTGTCGATGTAGCGCACTTCGCCGTTGGGCGAGACCGACCAGCGGAACACGCGCAGGTCGGTGATGCGCTCGCCGATCTGGAACGCGGCCAGCAGCTTGCCGTCGCGCACGATCAGCTGGATCAGGCGGGTGTGCTTGTAGTACGCGTACAGCTCGCGGAAATCCTGGGCGAAGCTGTCGATGCCGAGGAAGCTGCCCTTCAGCTCGACCGGGGTGACGTCGTAGCCCTCCGGCCCCTGCACCAGCTTGTACAGCGAGAACACGTCGGCGACGACGGTTTCTTTCTTCAAGCCCATGAACACGTTGTAGCCGAACAGCAACAGGTCGCCGACCTGGACGATGTCGCGCGCGACGCAATTGTTCTCGGTGCGGATGCGGAACCGCCCGATCACCTCCATCTGGCTGCTGCCGAACTCGCTCAGGCGCTGCTGGTTCAAGCCCTGGGCGATCCCGCGCAGGCGCAGGCCCTGTTCGCTCAGCCGCTTGCTCAGCACCTCGTACGCGCCGCCCTGGGCGACCGCCTGATCGACCGCCGCGTGGGCGGCCGCCTTCGCGCTGTCGTTGGAAATGTCGCCCGCGGCGGTGTTCGTCGCGGAAGCGGTCGACTGGGAGGCAGTCGGCTTGGTGTCGGCCATCAGTGGTTCGTCCTACCGGTCCTGCCCGCGGCGCGAAACGCTTGCGTCGCGGACGTCAATCCGATGCGCCGCCGCGAGCGGCGGCGCATTCCCTGGGTCAGACGCGCGCTCAGGAATCCAGCGCGGTCTCGTCGGCGGACTTGCCGTCGACCTTGCCTTCGAGCTTGGCCACGCTCTTGTCGTCGCCCTTGTTGAGCAGGCGCTGCAGCACGTCCTGCACGATCGGGCTCTTGCCGGCCACGCCTTCGATCGCCTTGCCGACCGACAGCGCCTTGGCGAAGGAGTCGAAGAACGCGCCTTCGCCGCCGACGATGTCGATGTTGGCCTTGCTGAGCGCGGCGGCCAGCACGTCGGCCTGCTCCTTCGCCACTTCCTTGTTGGCGTCGATGCCGGCGATGGCCTGCTCGAAGTTCTTCTCCAGCTGCATGCGGAATTCCTCATGCGCGCGCGACTGGTCGCTGAGCGAATCGAGCGCGCCGAACTTCTGCGACAGGCCCTCGGCTTCGGACTTGAGCTTCTGCAGCAGCACGTCGGCTTCCGACATGCCCAGGTCGCGGTTGGCCTTGGCCTTGGCCGAACCCAGCTGCTCTTCGCCGCGCGCCTGCGCGAACAGGTTTTCTTCCAGCACCTTGGCGTCGGACAGGCCGAGCTTCTGCTTGGCGTCGGCCTGCGCTTCCATCACCCGCGCCTGGGCCATGCCCTTTTCCTGCTCGCCCTTGGCTTCCGCGCCCATGGTCTCGGCGACCACGCGGGCCTTGGCCATGCCTTCCTTCTCGATCGCCGCGGCGGTGATCTCGCGCACCCGCGCATCGGCCAGGCCCGGCGCCGCGCGCTCGGCCTCGATGCCTTCGGCCATCTTCTTCTTGGCTTCGGACTGCTTGCCGGCCGATTCCAGCTCGGCCTGCGCCAAGGTGGTGATCTCCACCGCCTTGTGCTTGGACGCGGTCTCGTCGGCCTCGGCCTGCTTGACCTGGCGCACCATCTCTTCCTCGGCCTTGGCCTGCGCATGCAGCACCAGCACCTGCTTGGCGCGATCGGCCTCGGAGACCTGGCGCACTTCCTTGATCCGCTCTTCTTCCTGGGCCACGGTCTTCTCGACCGCGATGCGGTCGCGGATCACGTTGGCGATTTCCTTGCGCTGTTCTTCCAGCGCCTTTTCCTTCTCGATCCGGTTGAGCTCGACCTCGCGTTCGCGCGCGACGATTTCCAGATCCTTGGCGCGGGTGACCTTCTCGACCTCGATCACCACCGCGCGCTGGCGGTTCTGCTGCGCCACTTCGACCTCGCGCTGACGGTTCTCCTCGCGGATGTCGAGCTGCTCCTGCACCGAGATGCGCGCGTTCTCCGACTTCAGCCGCTCTTCTTCCTGGACCTTGGCGGTCTCGGCCTGTTCGCGCGCCTGGATGGTCTGGATCTCGCGCTTCTGCCGCGCCTCGGCGTCGGCCTGCTGGCGTTCGAGCGCGAGCATGGCTTCGCGGGTCTCGACGTTCTTCTTGGTGATCGCCAGCTGCTCGTTGCGCTCGAGCTCGTTGGTGATGACGTTCTGCGCCGCGGTCAGCTCGGTGATCTTGCGGATGCCCTCGGCGTCGAGGATGTTGGTCGGATCCAGCGAGGACTTCGGTGTCTGCTCGAGGTAATCGATCGCGACGTCCTCGAGGATGTAGCCGTTGAGGTCGTTGCCGATCACCTCGATGATGCGGTCGCGGAATTCCTGGCGGTTCTCGAACAGCTTGACGAAGTCGATCTGCTTGCCGACGGTCTTGAGCGCCTCGGAGAACTTGGCGTTGAACAATTCATTGACCGCGGTGCGGTCGGAGGCGCGGTCCACGCCGATCGCCTTGGCGACCTTGAGCACGTCCTGCTGGGTCTCGTTGACGCGCAGGTAGAACGCGACGGTGATGTCGGCGCGCATGTTGTCCTTGCAGATCAACCCGTCCTTGGCCCGCCGGTCGACTTCCAGGGTGATCAAGGAGATCTTCATGAACTCCTTCTTGTAGATCACCGGGTACACCAGCGCGCCGGTGAAATGCACCTTGGGCGTGGACGACATGTCGTTGACGATGAGCGCGGTGCCCTGCGGGACCTTGATGTAGAACGCCTTGAACATCATCAGCAGGACGAACACGATCAGGACGCCCAACCCGACCAGGGTGAGGATCGTAAAAGCACTCGAAGGCAAGCTCATTGTTGCATCTCCCTATGACTCAACGTTGCGGACGCGTCGACCTGAGCGGCGTCGGAACTACGGTTGCGGATACGGCTCAGGCGCCGCGAAATTCGTCTTCGCTCACCACCCGGTAAGCGTTTTGTTCGGCGATGTATTCGATCAGCACGACCCGGTCGCCGCGTTGATAACCCGGCCCCTTGTCGTCGCGGATCTGCAGGATCAGGCCGGCGCCGCCGTCCTCCAGCGCGGCGGTGCCGGTGACCCGGTTGACCGGGCTGCGCACGGTCGCGGTCTGGCCCAGCAACGGGCGCGGCGGTTCGGGTTGCATCTTGCGCAGCAGTTTGCGCACCGGGCGCAAGGCGAGCGCGGCGACCGGAATGGAAACGATGAAGGCGACGATGATCACGCCGACGCTGGCGACGGTGCGCAGCGGCCCGTCGGGCAGCAGGCGCAGCAACAGCAGGTCGGCGAAGAAACTCAATGCCCAGCCGCTGGCGATCAGGGTGCTGAGCACCACCGTCACCGGAATGCCGCCCAGGCCCAGCCGCATCAACGGATCGAACACGCTTTGATGATGGTGCGCGGCATCGCCGTGGCCGTGGCCGTGAGCGACGTCGCCGAGCGCATGGCCGTGACCATGCCCCAGGCCGTGCCCGTGACCATGCCCGAGCCCGTGGCCGTCGCCGCCGAAATGGCCGTGGCCATGACCGCCGCCGAACAAACCGTCGGCCGCGTCCATGCCGACCAGTCCCAGCGCCGACAACAGCCAATAGCCGATCACCACCCCCAGCAGCACGGTGTAGAACGCCGTCGGAAACGCAAACACGATCTGCAGAAATTCGATCATCGCACCCCTCCCTTCCCCGCTCGCCGCCGTCCGGGCGGCACCGCCATCGCGCCGGTCAATCCGGCAGTTTTTGTCGCAATCGGGTCAGCACCGCATCGGTGCCGGCGTCGTCGGCCATGATCCCGGCGTCGCGCAGTTTGCGTTCCAGCGCGTCGCCGCGATCGGCGCGCGCCAGTTGCTCGGCCGCCTCCACCCGCGCGCCGCGCTCGGCCTGTTTCTGCTTGATCCGCGCCAGCGAGTCGATCGCGGTCGGCATCTTGTGCGCCCCGGCATAGCGCTGGGCGACCGCGGCCTGCGCGCGCTGCACGCTCTCGGTCGCCTTGACCGTGTCGAGCTGTTGTTTCAGCCGGCGGATGTTGCCTTCGGCCATCGCCACGGTCTTGCGCAGTTCGGCCACGCTGGCGGCCAGCGCTTGCACATGGCGCTGATCGTCGCCGCGGCTGGATTCGAGCTGCACGATCTTGTCGGCGACTTCGCGCGCCAGCGCTTCCTCGCCCGAGGCCAAGGCCTTGATCGCATAGGTTTCGTATTCGGCGATCTTCTCGCCCGATTCGCTCAGCGCGCGCTCGGCCAGGGTGTGGCGGGCGAGCAGGTGCGCGAGCGATTCGCGCGACTGGCGCAGTTCGACGTCGCAGTCGCGGATTTCCTGATCGAGGATGCGCAGCGCGCGACTGTCGACCCAGTCTTCGCCGAGTTCGTGCGCGCCCTCGCGCAGCGAGCCGAGCAGTTTGCTCCAGATATTGCCGCCGTCGGACTTGGGCATGTCAGGCCGCCTCCAGCAGCTGCTGCTCGTAGGCTTCGGTGGCCTTGATCACGTTGTCGGCCAGGGTCTCGATCTCGTACAGCACGTTCGACAGCGAGGACGCGGCGCTGAGCGAGCCGAACATCATGTACACCGACTCGCCGTCGGCCAGGGTCTCGATGCCGATGGTCGACAGCGGGAAGATCACCTTGTGGGTGCGCAGCACTTCTTCGTTGAACGCGGCCGGGTCGCGCACGTGCGAGACCGGCCACAGCAGCGCCTCGACCACGATCTGGTCGCCGACCACGGCCAGGAACAGCGGCAGGTCGCCGTAGTCGCCCATCACCAGGTGCAGGCTGGCCTGCGCGCCGTCGATCAGCTCGATATGCGATTCGCCGTAGACGAATTCGTCGGCCTGCGCCAATGCGTCGAACAGGCCTTCGGCCGTCCATACCTTTCCGTCGCTCATCGCCCTCTCCACGCGTCCACGCCCCGGCGCCGCACCGCGCGGCTGCCGCATCCGCTTCTCCACCACCAGCAGCTCGTCCGCGAACTCGGGCAGCACCCACAGCTCTTTCTTGACCAGCCCTTTGTCGCGAAGACGTTCGCGATGGCGGCGCTGGTAATAGGCGGAGGATCGGCGTTCCATGGCGGTCACGTTAGTTCATCACATGTGACACTGGCAAGACATGACATGTAAGAGCCGACGAAAGGTGATGCCGGCCACGGAATGCAGTGGGCGGGGTCAATGAATTCAAGGGCTTGGGGAGACGAGAGGGATGAGGCTGACGTGGTTGGCGGGGGTGCGTGGTCGCGGCTTGCGCCGCTCCTACATGGGCTACTTGTAGGAGCGGCGCGAGCCGCGACCGGGCCGCTTCGACCACGCCGAAACCCGACCGGCGACCGCGAAGGCCGCCGGCCACGGATCAGGCCGGGATGTCGTGCAGCTTGCGCGCTTCGTCGATGCGCCGCTTGACCTCGGCATCGAGCTCGCCGAGTTCGGCCTGCTTGAAGATGTTGCCGAGCACGCGCTTTTCGTCTTCGTCGACCAGTTTGTCGCGCAGGGCGAGGTCGAGCAGTTTCTGCAGTTCGGCGACGTCGAGCGTGCCGTCGTTGGTGAACACCGGGATCGAGGCCAGGGCGATCTCGAGGTGGCTCTTGGGCTGGGCCATGTCGGCAACTCCGTTGCGGGTGAGGAATCGGTCCTTGGCGCGGCGGCAATGGCGACGCGCGCGCGGTAGACCTCGACTATAGCAAGCGTGAGCGCGTGCACGTATCGCGGCGATGCGCCCATCGTTTCCGGCCGCCGCGCTCGCCGCGCGACGCCCGAGCACCGCGGTCAGCCGTGGATGCGGCTTGCGCCCTGACGCTTTGCGCTGCGATCGTCGCGATCCTCCACGGCGTAAGTGCCACCGGCGCTTATCGAAAGGCGTCGTTGGCTGAAACCACCGCACCGAAACAGCGCAGCTGCGCAGACGAACGCACCTGCTCGATCGCCGCGCGCATGCGCCGGCATCCAGCGCGCGCGTTCGCCGGCATCCGAAACACCCAGGCCCGCAAAAACAAACAGGCCCGATGCTTTCGCACCGGGCCCGTCGTTGTTTCGATCGCCGTTCGTCGCGGCGGCATCAACGCCGCGCGGATCGCGCGGGAGTTACCAAACCACCTCGGCCATCGAGCAGTTCAGGCCCGAGCCGATGCCCAGCAGGGCGACGCGGCTGCCCTTCTTCAGGCGACCCATTTCGCGCAGCTTGCTCAGCACGATCGGCACCGAGGCCGGACCGATGTTGCCGTGCTCGCCGAAGATGGTCATGACCTTCTTCGGGTCGATGCCGAAGGCCTTGAGGAAGGCCTGGGTGTGGGCGCGGCTGACCTGGTGGATCACGAACTCGTCGAGTTCCTCGACCGCCCAGCCCAGCGCGGCCTTGGCCGCGGCGAAGGTCTTGTGGCCGAGCTTGAGCCCTTCGATCATCAGCATGCGGCCGTCGGCCACCATGCGGTCGTGGTGCAGATCGCCCACGCACAGGTGGTTCCACTCGGTCGCCGAACGGGTCACGCCGCCGCGGTACTTCGGCGCGCCGGGCACCAGTTCCGAACGCGCCAGCACCATCGCCGCCGCGCCGCAGCCCAGGGTCAGGGTCGCCATCTCGTCGCGCAGCTGCGCTTCGGTGACTTCGGCGTGGCTCAGGCGTTCGAGGGTCTTCTCGTAGGCGAGGTTGGCGGTTTCGCCGTCGACGATCAGGGCGTAGTCGATCTCGCCGCGCTCGATCATGCGGCCGGCGATGTCCATGCCGTTGATGAAGGCCAGGCAGGCGTTGGCGACGTCGAAGTTCTGGCAGTTCTCGCCCAGGCGCAGATTGCCCGAGACGATGCTGGCCGTGGACGGCTCCAGGTAATCGCGGCTGACCGAGGTGTTGACCAGCAGGCCGATGCGGTCGGCGTCGATGCCGGCGTCGGCCAGCGCCTTGACGCCGGCCAGGGTGGCGGCGTCGGAGGGCTTCATGTCGCCGTCCCAAAGACGGCGTTCGCGCACACCGGCGACGTCCTGCAGTACATCCACTTTGATGCCGAGGCGGTCGAGCGTCGGCTTGAGCCGGGCGTTGATCTCATCGGACGTCAGCTTTCGCGGCGCATCGACATGAGCGAGGCCGGCGATGGCGACATGTTGGAACAGCATGGGCGTTAAACCCTTGGGGCAGAAAAGTGCGACAGCGTAGCGTCTTCCCGCCCCCCGCGCATTAGCTCCGGTCACACCGCGAGCGGGGTGCCGGCCGCCATTGGCGGCCTAAAACCCTTGCCAAACAATCGATTACCGGCGTTACCGGCACGTAAAAAACCCGTACGCGGCCGTTTGGAAGCCCGCTCAGCCACCCACCGGGTAGGTCTGGGCGGCGCCGGAAGCCGGTTTTTGCGCAGCCGGGGCCGCGCCGGGGCCACAACGGTAGGCGGCGAAACGCTGCGAACCCTGCGACGGATCGGCCAGCGGCTGGATGGTATCGGCCTGCAGGCCGGGGGCCTCGTTGCGGGCCAGGGTTTCCAGTTCCTCGCGCACGCGCAGCGCGTTGCGCTCGTAGAAGGCGACGTTGTGCTTGACCGACACCACGACTTCGCCGCGCTTCTCGCAGCCCGGCGCCGCGCCCGCGGACAGCACCCGCACCGCCTGCGCGTCCGGCGCCATGTTGACCCAGGTGCAGGCCGACGCGCTCAACGCCAGAACGATGGCGGACAGGGACAGCAGTGCCGGTGTGCGCATGAGGACCTCGGGTAGGGATTGGACCGGGCGCATTGTGGCTGGAATCGGCTGAGTGGGGTAGGAATGTTTGGGAATTGGGAATTGGGAATTGGGAATTGGGAATTGGGAATCGGGAATCGGGAATCGGGAATCGGGAATCGGGAATCGGGAATCGGGAATCGGGAAGAGCCTAGCGTTCCATCACTGCCGGTTACGCAAGTTATCCGAAGCAACGTATCTACCCGCCCCGACGTGTTCTCCTACCGTCATTCCCGCGAAGGCGGGAATCCAGGGCCTTTCGTGCGAGAACGCTTGAAGTCACTGGATTCCCGCCTTCGCGGGAATGACGACCTGGAGGACTGTCGATGCCTGCGCGACAACGCCACAAAACACAACGGGCCGCATCGACGATGCGGCCCGCTGCATGCAACTCGACTCACTTCACTTCATAGCCACCGCGACACAACGACCGCGACCAACCCATCCCGATCGCACAGCCACCGTCACCGCACCGGCTTGCCATCGTTGTCGATCACCTGCACCTGGCCGATCTTCAAGTCGCGGATCGGCTGCTCGATCTTGGACAGGTCGCCGACCACCACCCAGGTCAACGCGTCCGGGTCCAGCGCCTTGGCCGCGGCCTGGGTCAGCGCCGGGGTCATGGCGTCGTTGCGCGCCTTGTACTGCAGGATGTAGTCGGCCGGGCGGCCGTAACGCTGGTCGGAGCTGACCTGCAGCATCACCGCGCCGTTGGTTTCGTAAGCACCGGGCAGGCTCAGGGTGTTGGCGGCGCGGACCTTGGCGACTTCGGCCGCGGTCACCGGCGTGGCGCCGCTGGCGAACGCGCCGATCTCGCGCTTGAGTTCGCCCAGCGATTCGACCGTCTTGTCCGACTGCACCGCGGCCTGGGCGATCCACGGGCGCTGGCCCTTGGCGTTGCCGGCACCGCTGTAGGAACCGTACGCCCAGTGCTTGTCCTCACGCAGGTTCATGTTGAGGCGCGAGCTGAATTCGCCGCCGAGCACGCCGTTGGCGAAATCGAAATCGATCGTGCCCGCGTCGCCGGTCGGCGCGATCAGTTCGCCGACATAGATGTTGGACTGGATCGCGCCGGGCTGGTCGACCAGGAACACCCGCGGCGCCTTCGGCCGCGCGACCTGGGCCAGATCCGGCAAGGGCGGCGCGCCGGCCTTGGCCTTCCAGCCGCCGAAGCGGCGCTCGAGCAGCGGCACGATCTGCTTGAGCGTGGTGTCGCCGGCCACGATCACCCGCACCCGGTCGGGCTGCAGCCAGTCGTTGTGGAACGCGACCAAGTCCTCGCGCGTGAGCGAGGCGATCGAGGCCTCGGTGCCGGTGCCGGTGAACGGAATCGCGTACGGGTGATCGGCGCCGTACAGCAGCGGCGGCAGCACCCGCAGCGCGGCGGTCTGCGGACGCGCCTTTTCCTGCTTGATCCCGGCCAGCCACTGCGCGCGCACGCGCTCGATTTCGGCGGCGTCGAAACGCGGACGCAGGACCACGTCGGCGAGCAGGTCCAGCGAGGGATCGAGCTTGTCGGTCAACGCCGACAAGGACACGCTGGCGGTGTCGAGGCTGGCATCGCTGCCCAGCTCGGCGCCCAGCGCCTCCTTGCGGCCGGACAATTGCAGCGCGCCGTAGTCGCCCGCGCCTTCGTCGAGCATGGCCATGGTGAAGTTGGCGGTGCCCAGCTTGCGACCCCGGTCGGCGCTGAAACCGCCGGGGAATTCCATCGACAGCTGCACCACCGGAGTTTCGTGGCGTTCGACCAGCACCACCTGCATGCCGTTGCTCAGGCGCGCGGTCTGCGGAGTGGGGAAATGCAGTTCGGGGAAGCTCGCGGTGGCCGGCACGCCGGTGCTGCGATCGAGGTCGGAGGCGACGGTCTTGAAGCGCGGATCGGCGACCGGGATCGCGGCCGGCTGGGTCGCCGGCGCGGCGCGCACGGTTTCCGGGATCGACGAGGCCGGCTTGTCGCCGGGCTGCACCAGCAAGGTGTGCGAACCCACGCCGAGCCACTTGCGCCCGGCCGCCTGCACGCTGGCGATGCTGGCCTTATCCAGTTCCTTGAGTTCGTCGCGATAGCAGTCGGGCTTGCCGAGCAGCACCGCACAGCGCGCGAGCACGTCGGACTTGCCGCCGAAGCCGCCGATGCGTTCGATGCCGCGGACGAATTCGGCGCGGGTCGAGGTCTTGGCCTGTTCGAGTTCTTCGGCGGTCGGACCGTCCGCGATCAATCGCTTGACCTCCTCGTCGATCGCCGCGCGCACCTTGGCCGGGTCCACGCCCTGCTTGACCGTGGCCATGATCACCAGGGTGCCGCTGATCTCGGCGTCGTTGATCGACACGCTGGCGCCGTCGGCGAGCCGGTCCTTATGCACCAGCCGCGCGTCCAGGCGCGAGGCCGCGCTGCCGCCGAGCACCTGCGCGAACAGTTGCAGGTCGATGCCGTCGGCGGCGCCGAACTGGGCGACCGGCCAGGCGCGGTAGATGCGCGCCTGCGGCACGCGGTCGGGAATGACTTCCTCGGTATCGCGCTCGCGCTTGGGAATGCGCGTGGCCATGTCGGCCAGGGTCGCGCTGGCCGGGATGTCGCCGAAGTAACGCAGCGCCTTCTGCTTGGCGGTGGCCAGGTCGATGTCGCCGGCCAGCACCAGCACCGCGTTGTTCGGGCCGTACCAACTGCGGAACCAGGTCTTCACGTCGTCCAGCGAGGCGGCGTCGAGGTCGGCCATCGAGCCGATGGTCTGCCAGCTGTAGGGATGATCGGCCGGGTACAGCGCTTCGTAGAGTTTGGCGCTGATGCGGCGGCCGTAGGGCTGGTTTTCGCCCTGGCGCTTTTCGTTCTGGACCACGCCGCGCTGTTCGTCGAGGGTCTTCTGGTCGATCGCGCCGAGCAGGTGGCCCATGCGGTCGGATTCCATCCACAGCGCCATGTCGAGCGCGGTGGTCGGCACGTTCTGGAAATAATTGGTGCGGTCGACGTTGGTGGTGCCGTTCTGGTCGGTCACGCCGACCAGTTCGAACGGGGTGAAGAACTCGCCCTTGTAGTTTTCCGAACCTTGGAACATCAGGTGCTCGAACAGATGCGCGAAGCCGGTGCGTCCGGGCTGCTCGTTCTTGCTGCCGACGTGGTACCAGACATTGACCGCGACGATCGGCGCCTTGCGGTCGGTGTGGACGATCACCCGCAGGCCGTTGGGCAGGGTGAACTCCTGATACGGGATCGAGACCTCGGCCTTGGGCGCGGCCAGCGCGGGCGCGGCGATGCCGCCGGCCAGGGCGAGGCCCAGCGCCAGGGCGAGCGCGCCGGTGCGCGGACGAAGGGACAGCGGGCGGGACGAGGGCATGGAAACTCCTTGGAAAAGCAAATGTCCGTAGGCGGACCAAGGCCTCCATCCTAGGCGGGCGGGGTGCCGCCGGCATAGGTCGCCGGTCACAGGGGGTGGGGCCGCGCTTTTGCGTTCGCCGGAGGAGGTGCCTTTTACGTTGACGCCGAACCGGACGGCATAATGCGCGGATGTTCGACGTCATCCTCTACCAACCCGAAATTCCGCCCAACACCGGCAACGTGATCCGCCTGTGCGCGAACACCGGCGCGCGCCTGCACCTGATCGCGCCGCTGGGCTTCACCCTGGAAGACAAGCAACTGCGCCGGGCTGGCCTGGACTACCACGAGTACGCCAGCCTGCGCGTGCACGACAGCCTCGATGCGGCGCTGGCGGCGATCGCCGAAGCGCAGGCCGCCACGCCGCGGTTGTTCGCCCTGAGCACCCGCGGCCGCACCCGTCACGACACTCCGCAATACCGCGCCGGCGACGTCTTCCTGTTCGGCCCGGAAACCCGCGGCCTGCCGCAGGAGGTGCTCGACGCGGTGCCGGAACAACAGCGCCTGCGCCTGCCGATGCGGCCGGAGAATCGCAGCCTGAACCTGTCGAATTCGGTCGCGGTGGTGGTGTTCGAGGCGTGGCGGCAGTCGGGGTTCGTGGGCGGGGAGTGAGGGTGCCTTACTCTGGTCAGTCCGGTGCAGTAGGCCCCGCTCTTCTCACGAGTAACTTGCGCTGCGTGACCTCGCATCTTCACAAAGGACATCCGCCGAGTACGATGTCATTAAATTGACTGTAGAAAACAGAAGCCTGAGTGACGTAGCCACCACGTATTGCATTGGCAGCAGCAATGTCTGGTTTCGAGCGGCAATTACCCGGCTTGAAACCCTAATAGCCACCACATCGCAACGGGCTACTTCATGAGCATCTATCGGTGTTGCAACTTTGCCGATGCAGATTACGGGTAGAACGGATCGCGCTCAGCATCCCCCTTTCCTTCCCACGCACTGAGCTGATCAACGCCCTTCGGTTTGAGTTCACACTCAAAGCTCAAGCTAACGTCTTCCTTGAGCCCATCAGGCACCCGGAACGAGGGCATCTCCTGCTTGACACGTAAGAGCCGGCGAGACCCATGATCGATTATCGCAACTTCTTTGAGCTTATCGGTGGATACGTAGTAGAACCCCCATGCGACGAAACCACTCGATCCGCTAACAAAATGGCTCTCTGCCACGCTCGTCGATCCCTTCGTTTTTACTGGGCCGCTCAACTTGGCAGTAAGCTTTTTGTATCGCTGCCCATCAGCGGCACTATTACGTCCAATGTACTCACGCACGGCAATGATGGTGGAGTTGCCCCTGATGATCTTATGCCCTTGATTGGCAACTGCCAGTTGCTCCTGCATCGTCATTTCGTCAGTTGGCTGGTATCGCCGACTTGAAGGCACTATTTCAGCCCCCTCGATTATCAGGCACTCAAGCTCAACATCATCGGCGCCCGCAGGAAAAGCACCACGCGCCCCTGCGCAACCAAGGAGCAATGACAAAAAAATCACCACGAGTCGAGTCGCGATCTTCATAATCATTACTCTCCGCAATCGCACTGAGATTTTCTTGCGGCTTGATATCTATCATTCAGCTCCTTAGCCAGCCTTACCGCTTCAGGCGCTATGAAAGCATGATCGAAATTATTCCACGGCCTTTGATCTTTAATTGGCCTAGTGAAATGTAGCGCCTCATGAATAACCGACTTAAGCAAGCTAAGGGACTCAACCGGGCCTAGTTCAGGCAGAAAGTACTTACTAAGATGAATAAAGCCGTCCCGGCCATCTTGCACGAAATGAGCCTCACCGAGCGCTGTCCCTCCTGAATTAATGTTTGGCAAATCCATCTTTGGGCGACCCGCGCCAAAATTCAAATTTGGGAGAGCCTCTTTAGCGGTCTGATATGCAGCATCAACATCACATTCAGTCAACCCGAAGGGATCGACTCGCGAGACCGGATTCCCCCCACCATAGGCATAGGTGTGGATCCCACCTTTTAGGCCAATTGGATCACTTTGGGCGTACCTGCCCGTACCTGCTTCGTAATCGCGAAAGTAGTTGTAGCTCAGCCCACTCAACACATCAAAGCGCTGGCCCGGGAAACGCATGCTGAAGACGAACCCCGCCCCATCCATGTCGGGATCCTGATTCGGCGGACTGTTGCCGAACGCCTCACCCTTCATATCCCAGGCCCACACCGCGACATTCCGCACCGGGTCGATGACGACGCGCGGCGTGCCGATATGGTCCGGTTCCAGGTAATACAACTTCTGCTGGTTGGAACCGCTGTAGAACAAGCCCACCGGCAGATCGTCCAACCAGATCGCCTGGTGGATCGCTCCGCCGTTGCTGTCGTATTCGCCCAGCCAATGGCCGGCCTCGTCGTACACCATGTAGCGATTGTAGGTATCGGTGTACTTGCGGACCTGCTGTCCTACGCCGTTGTACAGGTAGGTCTGTCGCAACACGCCCGCCTGTTTGAACTGGCTCATACGTCCGGCATCGTTGTAGACGAATGTGTTGCCGCCGATCGCGGTGCTGTTCCCGGTGGCGTCGTAAGAACGCGCGCTGCCCGCACTTATCTGACTCAGGCGGTGATTCGTTGTGGGATAGGTATATGTCTGGGTGCCCGCGGAGGTGGCGTAGCTCAGGCGATTTCCCGTGGCGTCATAGCTGTAGCTTTCGATCGCGGTATTGGTCGGTCCATCGCGTAGCGTGGTCAGACGATTCAACGCGTCATAGCCGTACTTGAGCAGGGCGGTCGCGCCACCGGCGGCGCGTAGTTCGGATATGTTACCGACCTTGTCGTACTGAAGGCCCACCGACAGTCCGCCACTGGCGGCGTCCTGCAGCGCAGTGATTTGATAGTCCAGATTCGCCGAACGCGAGAACGTTCGACCGTTACCGAATGTCCAGCCGGCGACGGCACCAAACGGGTTGTAACTTGCCTGGTTCAGCAAGGTCTCGATGGTCGCACCGGCCACGACCCGCTTGATGCTGACCTGATTGACACGTCCCTGCGCATTGCGCTGATAGGTAACCAACGCGCCATCCGGGTAGGTCAGGCTGCTGAGCTTGCCGGCCGGGGTGTAGGCATAACGCACGGTAAAGACCTTGGCGTTGACGGTTTGGACCTTGCGCACCAATTGACCGAACCGGTCGTAGCAGTATTGTGTCGCGCCGGCTTCGTCGGTCAGCTGGGAGACCCTTCCCTTGCCGAAGGCCTCGGCAGCCGGGCATGCGGTCGGCACGGTGTCGTACGTGTACCCGACATTCTGCGTCGTCGTGGGGTAGCTGATTCCCGTGAGTCGATTGAGGGCGTCGTAACCATAGGTCGCCACTACACCCCGCGCGTCCGTCCGGGTCTTTCGATTGCCGGCAGTATCGTAGGTGAACGCTGTAGTTCCGGTGTCCGGACTGGCGAGTTGGGTTTGGTCGCCGAATCCGTTGTAGCTGTAGGCCGTAATCAATCCCTTGGGGTCGGTCACTTTAGTGACTTGATCGAGTGCGTTGTACTCGCGTTTCATTTCCACCGGCTGATTGTCCACGTAGCGCAATTCCCGGCTCAGCCGGTTGAGCGGATCGTGATCAGCATCCGATGCCCTACCCAACGCGTCGGTCACGATGTCGGGATTGCCATTGGCGTCATAGGTGAACTGGGTCTGATCCTGGTAGGCATTTTTCGCGACCTGCAGTTGCCCCAACGCATTGAAAACACGCGACAGCGTGCGTTTCAACGTTCCGCCTGATGTCTTGGTGTCTTCCTGCTTTCGATTGCCGGTCAAGTCCAGCGTGTAGTGGATTGTGTCGCCGGCGTTGTCACCGACATCCGTTAACTGGCGGGCGGCGTTGTAGGTATAGCCGGTGAATGTGCCATCGGGCAAAGTCAGCTTCTTGACCAAGCCGGTCGGCCAATAGTCGATACGGGTAATACGGTCGTCCGTTTCTGATCCGTTGTCGACACCACGCTCCTTGGAGGCCGTCAGCCATCCTCGCGGGTTGTATTCGTAATCAGTTATCACGCCATTCGCATCGGTAACCGACAATGGCCTGCCCTGCGGGTCATAACCCATGACGGTTACGGTATGACCCAGAGCATTGACGGTACGACGTAGATCGCCCTTTCGATATGTACATACCGGCGAACTCGCTGTGCAAGCGGGGTCGTCGCTGCCGTAGTATTCGAACGTGGTGATATCGCCGACATCGGTTCGCGGTCCATCGACCGTCTTCAGAAGACCCAGCGTAGGGCACGACCCATTCGACGCCGAGACATCGGCCGCCTCACAGTAGGCATAAGCGGTCGTCCGGACGAGATTGGAAATCGTGTCACGCACCGTGATCGAGACCGGCTGCAGACGTTGGTTGCGGGCGATACGGGTTTCGCGTGCGCCGATTGTTTGGAGAACAAGTCGATTGCTCGAGATGTCATATCGGCTGGTGGTCACGCGGGCTTGTGTTGAGCCGTATGCCTCGGTTACAGACTGGGTGCGGGCCGGCTGTCCGGTCACCGGATCGTTGCCCTCCGTGTAGGCATACTGGGTCCGAATACCCCGACGATCAACGATCGCATCCAGGCGCCGCCGGAAGTCTTCCGACGCGCTCCGGTAAGTTTGAGTGACTACGCCTCGCTGGTCGGTGACGTCGCCGATTCTCCGCGGCGGGCCGTCGGCGACGAATGCGGTAAGGCCGTATGTGGTCTGCTGCCCCAGTGCGTCGGTCACCACCGCGCCGCCCTGGGCGCGATAGGAAATGTTGACGGCATCCGCGCCACCCGCATGTTGGCTCGAAATGGCCCGGCCCTTGGCGTCATAAGCGAAGGTACTGAAGCGAGCCCCATCCTCACCGGTGATGCCGGTCAGATGTAAGGGAAAGCGGGTGTCTTCATAGTGATAGCGAATCGCCTGGTTGCCGGGATAGGTAACGACCTCCACTTGGCCACGCGGCGTATAGGCGTAGCTCGCCAACATGCTCGTTGACCAAAGCGAGGCAATACGCGCGTCCGCCGATGGACCATCGTAGATGATCGCCATCGCGCGTCCGGTCGAATGGGTGATTCGAACTAAGCGACCCAACGCGTCGTAGGCGAAACTCAGTTGTGCGCCGCTGTCGACATTCTGGCGCAACAAGCGTCCCGAGGCGTCGAAGGTCAGGGTGCGGTCGGAGCGCTGAAGCAACCAGTTCGATCCGCTCGCCGTAACGCGCTCGCCACTGCCGTCGGCCGCCCAATAATCGCTACCGTTCTTACGAAATGGCGTCTGGTAGCCACTGCCGCTGCTCAAGCCTAGCGAATTGCCAGCAATGGCCAGACGAATGTCGAAGGTGTGCGACCACCCCGGCCCGAAGCCCCCCGTTTTTACTCCTGCTCCCGAATGGTAGTGCCGCTCGAGCGTGATCCATCCCAGATCGACGTCGACCTGGCTCTCCGATTTTTCGCCATTCTTCACATTGCAAGGGTTTCCGACGTTGCCACTTATATTAGAGCCCCTAGCCCCGACGCTGCCCTGAGCGACTTGCGGACACTCGTTGATCTTCGTGCTGATCGTGGCGACGTACTTTTCGTTGGTGCATGCCTGATGCTCGTTGCTCCATGACATGTAATTGGGGCAAAGCAATCGACGCTTGCGAACAACATGATGAGTAATATTAACAGGCCTGCATGGCCAGTCCGCCGTATTATCGCCGACGTTATAGCTTCCGTTATAAGTGCGGCCTTCGTATATGCCTTCGAGCTCTTCGGAAAAAGCGGTCCACTGGTTAGCCGGTGCAAGTTGGGCGATCGCCGGGCAAGCGGGATATTGCGCATTGCGCTGCGCAACCAGATCGTTGATCAGTTGCTGTTCGGTTACGAACTCTCGATCGGGCGGCGCCGCGACGTAGCGCCAATCCGGATCTTTCGGAGGCTCCTTTCCTAGCCAGTACGTCAAAGTCATATCGCCGTTCTCCGATATGACCTGATCCTTGATCTGTTTCGCCAGCGGCCAACCACCCGTATACACATCCGGCATCGGCTCGGGCAGCGTCGCAAATGCCGCCACCGCGTCTTGCTGAGTGTTGTAGATGTCCGTCCGCCCCGCCGGCGAGGTGATACGCCAGGATTGCTGACTCTCCTGAGCGTTGACCTGCGAGGCCATGACCAATGCGACCGCGAATCCAAACAATGTTGAACGCGAAGAAACCATCCTTGTTTCCATGTACTGCTCTCACATTCAGCGTTTAAATTGGCACCGGAGCCTTCTCACAACGCATTCGACGAGATCTCATACGCAATGGTGAGCGACATCGGCCGCGCTCCGGAACTCGCGATTGATTCATGACATCACCAGCGACTTGGATAGCGGGCATTTGGGGAAATGTCAAAGACGGAAAATTCATATGCATTTTATTAGTGAATAAAGTGAAAACATTCTTCGCCCGATATCGAACCCATGGCACGCAATAGGCATGCCGCGACCTTTTTAGGTGCCGACCCGACATGCCTGACCAACACCTTTCGAACCTTGGTGATACCAGCAATTGCAAGGCACATGGTCCTGCGTCGTTACGCACGCCGAAGCAATTGAGTGGCGAGAATCCACCAACCAATAAGCGCGATGTGACTGCGTTGAGCTCGGGCCCGGCAGCCGCGGTTTCGGCTTTTGAGATAAGTAACCGGCCTTATGCCGTTGGAACGTCATCGACGACCCTCGAAGTAACGCGAGGATTTCCTTTACCGGCGCCCGCATAGCCCGATTCCGCTGAGCAAGTATTGACGGCTCGCACGAGACAGGTCGTTGGGAGCGAAAATTGCGGCAGAGTGTTCAGTTACTCAATTCGCAGACCTTTCATCGGCGGATGCCCACCTAACACGTCGACGTCAGGTGATCGCAACCACCCACGAATCCTTCGTTCCGACGAGTAGCAGAAGGATTCGCTGTTCCGGTCCGATACTCGGCTCCACTCAGCGATTACGAAACCGATACAGGTAGTAAGGCGGCTTCCCCTGATCCGCGCCGCCGGTGAAACTCGGCGTGGTGTCGAGCTGATTGGCCGAGACGTAGATCCAGCCGTCCGGTCCGAAACTGATGTTGTCCGGCCATTGCAGACGCGGATCGCGAATCAGCGGCCGCAGGCGGCCGTCGCGCTCCTGGCGGACGATCGCGTGCGCCTGCAGATCGGTGAAGTAATGCAGGCCGGTCGCATCGGTCAATGCGCCGTCGCTGATCGGCTTGGTGCCGGCCGGTTGGATCGCAGCGGCGATGGTGGCGTCGTCGGCGCCTTCGCGCAGCAGCCGCGTCGGCAACCGGTACCAGGCGGTTCCGTTCATCGCGCCGAAGTACAGGGTGTCGCGATCCGCCGACAAGGTGATCGGATCGATCGCCACCCGCGCCGGCTTGCCGTTGAATTGAATCACCCGGCCGTCGATGACCATGTCGATGTTCTCGGCCTGCAGCGAGGCGTGGCCGCCGAATCGGCGCGCCGCTCCGGTCTTGAGGTTCAAGGCGATGATGCCCGGATCGGCGATGTCGGCCAGATACGCCCAACCGCGGCGCTCGTCGATGACGAAGTCCTGCACGAAGCTGCCTTTCGGCGCGACCTCGGATGGCAGCTCGATCTTCTCGATCACCGCGTTCTTGCGCAGGTCGAACGCCCACAGCCGGGTCTTGCCGAGTTGCAGGCCCATGTCGATCACCCACAGGCGATCGCGCCGGTCGACGCTGAGCCCCAGCATGCTGTCGAAGGTCGCGTCGGAGGGCGCGGCGCCGTTCTTCTGCAAGGCCAGATTCGGATACGGGACGATGCGCCCGTCCTTCACCTCGCCGAGCTGCACTTTCGGATCGCCGAGCGCGTGGAAGGTCGCGAACACGCGACCCTTGGCCGACACGGCGACATTGCCCGGCCGCACCTCGGACGCGGCGACGACTTCAAGCCGCGGCCCTGGATCCGCCTCGGCCGGGGCCTCGGCGGCTTCGACGGCGGGAACGGCACTCGACCACGCCAGGGCGGCGGCCAACAGGGAAACGATCGGAGCTTTCATGAGCAAATTCCTGAGCGATGGGGGAAACGGCGCGAGCCATAGGCTGAGCGCTTGCCCGCCCGGGAAAAACCCGGCATAAGCCGGTTCTGTTTCGTCCGGATGTTGAAAATGAAAGCCTTCGCCGACCTCGCCGTGTTCGTGCGCGCCGCCGACGCCGGCAGCCTGTCGGCGGCGGCGCGCGCGCTCGACATCAGCCCGGCCGCGGCCAGCGCCACGCTCAAGCGGCTGGAAGCGGAACTGCATACGCAATTGTTCGTGCGCTCGACCCGCAGTCTGCGGCTGACCCTGGAAGGCGAACGCTTCCTGTCGCACGCGCGCGAGGCGCTGCGCGCGATCGACGACGCCGAGCAGGCGCTGCGCGGCGATCAGGCGACGCTGCGCGGCAATCTGCAATTGTCGATGCCGTCGGACCTGGGCCGCAGCCTGATCCTGCCGTGGCTGGACCGCTTCATGGCCGAGCATCCGCATGTGCAGTTGCGCGCCAGCCTGTCGGACCATCTGGCCGATGTGTACCGGCAACCGGTCGACGTGGCGCTGCGGTACGGGCCGCCGCCCGATTCGAGTCTGATCGCGCTGCCGTTGAGCCCGGACAACCGCCGCGTGCTGTGCGCTTCGCCGGACTACCTCGCGCGCCGCGGCGCGCCGGAGCATCCCGAGCAACTCACCGAACACAATTGCCTGCGTCAGATGATCCGCGGCGAAATCCACGAACGCTGGCGCCTGCAGCGCGGCGGCGAGGACTGCACCGTGCGCGTGCAAGGCGACCGCGTCGCCGACGACGGCCACGCGGTCAAGCAATGGGCGCTGGCGGGGCACGGCATCGTCTATAAATCCTGGCTCGACGTATCGCGCGAAGTGCTCGACGGACGCTTGGAGGTGCTGTGCCGCGACTGGCGCGGCGAAAGCGCGCCGTTGAACCTGATCTGCCCGGACCGGCGCCTGCTGAGTCCGCTGGTGCAAGCGCTGCGCGAGTTCCTCAAGCAATGCTGCGATGCCACGCCCGCGATACCGGCTTGAACGCCGACCGGCGCGCGCGGCGCTGGACTTTCTGTCGTTAAATCCATGATGGATCGGCGCAAAAAAAAGCCCTCTCCCCGCCGGAGTCCAGGAGAGGGCAACTGAGGCGAGGGGAAGCGAATCAGCCGGCGGCGGCGGTCACCCCGGCGTCCGCCCGTATACGTGTCGCCCGATGCAGGCCGGCGGCGCTGAGCAGGCCGACCGCGCAGAACACCATCCACGGCAGCCACGGCCAATGCTCCGTCGCCGCCAGATCGACCATCCAGCCGCCGGCGACATTGCCGATGCCGCCGCCGACCGCGAGGCTGAGCGAACTCACGCCGAGGAAGGTGCCCAGCGCGCGCGGATCGGCGAGGCCGGCGATCAAGGTCTGCTGGGTCGGCCGGGTCATCAGCGCGCCGATCGAAAACGCGCCGACGCACACCAGCAGGCCGCCGAAGTCGCGCACCAGCCCGATCGCGCCGGCCGCCAGCGACATCACCACCACCCCGGCCACCAGCACCTGCGCGCTGCTCCAGCGCCGCTCCAGCCAGCGCACCAGGCCGTATTGCAAGGCCACGGTCAGTCCGGCGCTGAGCGCGAACATCACCCCGACGCTGTCGACCGTGCCGGTCAGGCGCTGCGCCAGCAACGGGAAGCTGATGTTGATCTGCACCGCGACGAACCAGTACAGCATCATCAAGCCGACCAGCACGATGAAGGCGCGGTTGCCGCGCACCAGATCCAAGCCGTGCCGCAGCGGCGGCGGCCGCTCGGGCATGCGCACCTGCGGCAAGCGCAGCGCGACCAGGAAATTCACCGCGAAGCAGGCCGCCGCCGCCAGACACACCACGCGAAAGTCGTAATGCAACAGGGCCACGCCCAGCAGCGGGCCCAACGTGGTCGCCACCCCGCTGATCCAGTTGCTGATCGCGTAATAGCGCGGCCGGGTGTTTTCGTCGGTCAGCGCGGCGATCGAGGCCTGATACGGCGCTTCGAACATGGCCCCGCCCAGCGCCGACAGCACCATCGCGCACAGCAGCATCGGCAGCGCGTCGGCGAAGGCGAGGCTGGCGAAACCCGCGGCGCGCAGCAACACGCCCAGGCAGATCATCCGCCGCGCGCCGTAGCGATCCGACAACACGCCACCGACCAAGGCCAGCCCTTGCTGGGTCAGTTGCCGCACCGCCAACGCCAGCCCCACCGCCGCGGCCGCCATGCCCAGGTCGTTGACGAAATGCACCGCGACCAGCGGCATCAGCATGGCGAAGCCGGTCACCATGAGAAAGGTGTAAACCAACAAGCCATGCAAGCCGCGACGCCGCATGGCCTCGCTCAGCAACGCACCCTCATCGATCGCGAGCGGCTTCGCCTCCACCGCGCCCTCCTCAGGCCGCCGCGCGCGCATCGCCCGCGGCGAAACCTTCGGCGCGGTACAGGTGGATCGGGGTCGGATCGGCGCTGAACTGCGAGAACGGAAACGGCTCGGCCGACACCGCGGCCACGCCGTCGCCGAGGAAACGCGGCACGATCGCGCTGCCGGTCTGGGCGTAGACGATCAGCGGGATCGTGCGCAAACGCGTGGCCGCGAGGATCTCGTCGAACGAACCGTTGCTCAGGGTCATGCCGGTGGCGATGACCACGTCGGCCTGCGCCAAGACAAGCGCCATGTCCTTGACGACTTCAGTCCCGTCGGCCGTCCGCTCCATATTGAAATCGCAAGGCAGGCAGATGCCGCCATGCGCGCGTATCGCATCGACCAGCGGATTGACCACGCCGATCAAACCCACCCGCATGCCCGGCTCGATCCGCAGCAGGCTGGCGATCGCCTGATCGCGCGCCTTCGCGCGCTGCAGCGGCGTGCCGTGCGGCAGCATGAACACCTGCGCCCGCGCGGCCTCGCGGTGCGGACGCACCAGCGACAGATAGGCATCGAGCGCGGCGATCCGCACCGGCGTGCGCTCATCGCGCAGCAACTCGGCGACGCTGCGGCCGGACAGTTCCTCGGCGATCACCGAATCGAGCTGATCGCGTTCGACGCAACAGCCGCCGAAGCCCGATTCCACCCGCAGCACCAGGTAGTAGTTGCGGTATTTGGTGTCGGTGCCGGGGAACTGGGTGCTCTGGCGGACCCAGAACGCGCCCACCGCATGCAGCTGCGCCGGGTCGTCGCCGTAATCGCCGCGCAGGACCGCGGCGGTGAGGTCGGCGACGGAGGTGTGGGAGAGGGGCTTGGTGGCGGTGGGCATGGTGGGTCTCGGAGTGGGCGGCTGGGGCATTGGGCGATGGGCGAAAAAGAGCGCTGGAGAGCTACGGGTACGGCGACTGTGTTTTCGCTTCTGTAATTGCTGTTGCTGTTGCTTTTCCCCCCTTTGCAAAAGGGGGGTAGGGGGGATTTGCTGTTGCTGTTGCTGTGGCTTCAGAGCAGGAGCAAAAGCGAATCCCCCCTACCCCCCTTTTACAAAGGGGGGAAAAGCGGTGCGTCGTGTTCGGGGGATCACGGGAAACGCATCACGCAGCAGCAGCTTCCGCGTAATGCAACACCACCCGCCCCAACGCCCGCTCGGCGTACGCGCGCGCCTCCAACCCATCGCCGTCGACCGCGACCACATGCCCGAGATAGCAAGCGTTATCGATCGGCGCGGCGACCTCGCTGCCCGCGATCGGCGACAGGCTCCATCGCTGCACCGCCGGATCGGCATCCAACGACGCCACCCCGTCGACCGTCGCGACGTGACCGCCGCGCGGCGGCACCAGGAACTTGATCGCCGCGCTCGCCACGCCGGTCGGTTTGCGCGTCAGATCCGGTTCGCGCCCCAGCGCCAGTTCGATCTGCGCATCGAGCAGGTCGATGCCGGTCACCCGCTGGATCAGTTCGGCGATGTAGTTGCCGCCCGGACGCGGATTGATCTCGACGATGCGCGGTCCGTCCGCGGTGAGTTTCACCTCGGTATGGCTGATGCCGTGATCGTGCCCGACCGCCTCCAGCGCGCCGCATACCAATGCTTCGATCGCCGCCGCCTGGGCCGGATCGAGCTTGGCCGGGAACATATGCCCGTCTTCGATGAAATACGGAAACCCGGTCACGCTCTTGTCGGTGATGCCGATGACCGTGGTGCGGCCGCGATAGGTGCAGGCTTCCACGCTGACCTCTTCGCCGAGCATGTACTCCTCCAGCAACAGCAGCGGCACCCGCGCCTGATCGCGGAAATTGCGCGGAAACTGTTCCAGTGCATCGAAGGATTGGCGCAACTCGCCTTCGTCGTGGATCAGGCGCACGAACGCGCTGGAGGCCAGATCGGTCGGCTTGACGATCAAGGGATAGCCGATCCGCTGCGCTTCGCGGCGGGTGTCGTCCCACGACGCGGTCACCGCGAACTTGGGATTCGGCAGACCCGCGCGTTCGATCGCCTCGCGCACCCGGTCCTTGCGCCGCTCCATCACCACATTGGCCGAGAACGCCTGCGGCAGGCCGAGCGCCTGCGCGACCTGGGCCACGGTGTCGATGTAGTAGTCGCAGATCGTCACCACGCCGTCGAACTTCAGGATCGCGTGCTGCGCGCGCAGGAATTCGATCAGCGCCGGCACGTCGTTGGTTTCGGTGGTCAGCACGTGATCGGCGTGTTCGATCACCGGATGGATCTCGCGCGAACGCGCATCCAGGTAATGACCGCGATTGCGGGTCACGAAGGTGTAGCGATGGCCGAGCCGGCCGATCGCGGGCGGAAAGATCCGGCCGGTGCCGCCGACCCAGCTTTCGATCATCAACAAATGCGCCATGGCGAGAATGCTCCAGTAAGAATCAGGTGGCGGCGGCGAATGCAGGCGCCGGAACGGGAAGGACTTGCGGCGCGGGCGCCTGATCGTCGAAATCGGCGCGCCGCCACGCCATCGCCGACCACGGCAGCACCAGCCGATCGAGCGAATCGATGCGCGTGGGTTGCAGATCGGCCAGGGTCAGCGCCTGTTCGTGCTGAGCGAATACGCCATCGACATAGCGATGGCCGGTATCGGCGGCGAGGAACACGATGTTGCGTTCGGGCCGCAGCGCGGCCTCGCGTTGCGCGACCAGATAGCAGCAACCGGTCGACAGGCCGGCGAACACCGCGTGCTCGCGCAGCAGCGCGATCGAACCCGACAGGCCGTAGTCGAACGACACCCAGTGGATCTCGTCGTACAGCCCGTGGCGCACGTTGCGGAACGGAATCGAACTGCCGATGCCGGCGATGATGATGCCGGGGTCTTCGATGTGCTGGCAGCCGAAGGTCATACTGCCGAATGGTTGAACGCCGATCAGCTCGACCGCGGGATCGTGCGCGCGCAACGCCCGCGCCAGGCCGCCGGTCGAACAACCCGAGCCCACCCCGCCGATCACGCTCAGCGCCGCGCCGCCGATCGAATCGAGCAGCAGTTTCGCCACCGGCTCGTAGCCGTCGTAGTGGATATCGTCGTGGTACTGCTGCATCCAGTGCACCGACGGATCGGCGGCCAGCAGTTCGCGGATGCGCGCGACCCGCAGGCTCTGGTCCATCTTCAAGGTCGCCTGCGGCTCGACCTGCTCGATGGTCGCGCCGAGGATGCGCAGTTGCAGCATCAAGGTCTTGTCGACGGTCTTTGAGCCGACGATATGGCACTTGAGTCCGAACTTGTGACAGGCCAAGGCCAACGCGTAGGCGTAGATGCCGCTGGAGCTGTCCATCAAGGTCGCGCCGGGCTGGATGCGGCCTTGCGCGAGCAGACGTTCGACCGCGACCAGGGTCGAGTACACCTTCATGGTTTCGAACCGGGCCACGTACAGGTTTGGCCCGAGCCGCACCAGATCCGGTACCTTGATCGCGTCGGCGATATGCGCATGCACGCTCATCAGAACCCCGTCTCGGCGAAGCGGCATTGGTGACCCAGGCCGCGAAAGAACGACGACAGCTCGCCCATGCGCGCCGGGTCGGGGCGGGCGATGAACAGATAGCCGAGCAGGCTGCCGGTGTGGGCGACGACGATGCCGTCGGCGGCGAAATCGCGTTGGCGTTCGAGCAACACCTCGAGATGGCGCTTGGCGATCACGCCCTGCGCCAGTTCCGCGCTGCGCGTGGAGCACTCGCAGATGCGGCGCAGGTCGTGGCGCGCGAACGCGTCGATCGCGCGATCGAGGTTGTGCCGATACGCCGGCAGATTGCGCTGGTAGTGGGCGAGCAAGGGATGGGCGACCTTCTCGGTCTCGACCGTGCCGCCTTCATCGATGTAGCAGGCATGCAGCCGCACCGGCGCGTCGAACGCGCGCACGATTTCCTGGCGGCCGCTGAGGTACAGCGCATGAGTGTCGAGGAACACGCTGTCGGAGCGCTCGATTTCGCGCAGCAGCGCGGCGATCACCGGCGCGGGCGAATGCAGGCCGAAGATGCGGTCCAGGCAGCGGATCGTCGCGACCAAGTCGGCGGTCGAACTCGCCATGCCCTTGCCGAGCAGCAATTCCGAATCGTGACTCCAACGTCCGGTCGGCAATCGCTTGCCATAATGCCGCAGATACAGATCGATCGCGCGCCGGCATTTGTCCTTGCCTCCCAGCTCGACCTCGATGTCGCCCGCCTCGCCCGGAGTGAAATGCACCCAGCTGTACTTGCGCACCGGCAATGAAATCAATCCGATATGCAGTTCGCCGTCGTGTTCGTACGGCCCCTGCAGCAGTTCGCCCAGGGTGCCGTGGCACACGCCGCTGCAGATCGCCGAGGACGCATGCCGCGACGCCGCGGCCGCCGATTCGGCGTAAGCCGCCTCGCCGCTTGCCGAACCCGCGCATGTCCCCTCCGGCGTCGCCGGCATGCCGCGTTGAAAGCCACCGATGTATTGCTGCCGCAGCATCGCCACGTCTCCCCGTTGTGGATCGGTCCGTCTTGGATCATTCCGTCTTGGATCGGTCAGCCGTCGAAATCCACCGCCAGCTGCGCCACGTAGCGCCGCCCGTCGGTCAGGCCGAAACTGTTGTTGCCGTAGATGGTCCAGGTGTAGGTGTCGCCCGCGTTGGCGACCAGCAGGCGCAGGCTCGCCGGCGCCGAACCGAGCTTGAAGCGATAGCGCGCGCCGACATCGACCAGGGTGTAGGCCGGCACCCGGTTGAACCCGTCGCGCGAGGCGACGCGTTCGCCGTAATGGCTCATCGCCAGATCGAACGACCAGCCCGGCAATGTCGGTGGGCGGTATTCCAGATCGCTGCGCAGCACCCGTTCGGTCTGGCCGATCGGACGATCGCCGACGCGCCCCAGCCGCACCGCTTCGCCGCTCACGCGCGGACGCATCAGCACCGCGCCGGCGACCAGGCTCAGGCTGTCGACCGGCCGCCCGCTCAGGCTCAGCTCGACCCCGCGATGGCGCACTTCGCCGATCGCGCCATAGACATTGTTCTCGTCGGTGGTGAAGTACGGCTTGCGCACGTCGAACGCGCCGGCCACCAGTTTCATGCTGTCGGCGAAGGCCCAGCGCAGGCCGGCGTCGGTCTGACGGGTGCGGATCGCCGCCAGCGCCTGATTGCGGTTGGCCGCGTCGTCCGGCGCGATTCCGCTTTCTTCCAGGCCACGGGTGTGGCCTGCGTACAAGGCCAGCGACTTGTTGAGGTAGACCGATGCGGTTGCATTCGGCAGCCACGGATCGTCGCGCGACGAGGTGCGCGGCAGACCGGGCTGATCGACGCTCTTGCGATAACGGCTGCGTTGCACGCCCAGGCTCAACTCGCCGACATCGCGCCAACGGCCTTCGTAGGCCAATCCACCGGTCCATTGTTCGACGTGATCGCGGGTGCGCGGGCCGAATTCGAAACTGTCGGGTTCGGGCATCGGCCGCGGTTCGCCGAGCCGGCGCCAGCCGTAATCGATCGCATCGGCCGAACCGCCGTAGTCGCTGTCGAGGCTGCGCCCGCGCAGCGCCAGATGCAGCACATGCAGGCGCGGGCCTTCGCTGAAGCTGCGGCTCAGGCGCAGCTCGCCGCTGGTCGAGGCGTAACGCTGGCGCGGATCGGCGATGACTTTCTCGCGGGTCGTGCCGTCGGCCGTGGTGTCGACGAACAACTCGGCGAAACCGCTGGGCTGGTTGTTGATCGAACGGAACACGCCGCCGGCCAGCGCCCAGTTGCTGCCGAAGCGCGCCTTGCCGAGCACGCCGTAGTTGCGGCTGTCGTATTCGTTGTCCGACCAGGTCTGGCCGAAATGCCGGCGCCGCGCGATCTTCGGCGGCAGGTGATTGCCCGAGGTGATGATGGTCGGCGCGACCTCTTCGTCGCGGCCGCGCGAGATGCTCCAGAACGGCAGGATCTCTATGTTCTCGCTCGGTCGCCAGCGCGGCACCAGACCGGCGCGAACATAGCGCGCGTCGGCGCCGTCGTAATACTCCTCGCGCGCGAACGAGATATTGCCGGCCAGGCCGAAACGATGATCGACGATCGGCAGCTTCGCATCCAGTTCCAGCGCCGGCGCGCCGTAGGCGTTGAGCGCGGCGAGCACGCTGATCACGCGTTCGTCGCCGGCCTTCTTCAGTCGATAGTCGACGATGCCGGTCGGCGCCGGGAACGGATAATTCAACGCCGACAGGCCGACCCGGATGGTCGAGCCTTCGACCAGCGCCGGCGGCACCGTACCCTGGCGATCGAAGTAGACCCCGTCCATGCGCACGTTGCCGGCGTCCACCGGCGAGAACCCGCGCACCTGCTTGCTGCTGTACAGGCCGATGGTTTCGTTGCCGAGGGTCGCGCCGAACGCGTCCTCGGCCGCGGTCACCGCGTTGTCGCCGGCGCGTTGCGCGTGCGCGCTGCCGGCCAGGACCAGCGCGCCGCTCACACTCCAGATCCATCCATGACGTTGTTTCATCGCTTAAAGCTCCGTCGGCCAGCGCCGCAAGCGTCGCAGCGCCACGCCGGTCAGCAGCGCGGCCAGCAGCAACAGCCAGGCCGCGAACGGCAGCGTCGCGGCGACCCGCGCCGACGCCGGCAGCTCGGCGCCGAGGTAGACCGGGATCGCCTCGAACGCGGCGAAGTTCATCCGCCCGTAGCTGTTGGGCGGTCGCGGCGTCGGCGTGGCGATCTCGCGCTGGATGCGCGGATAGAACCAATCGCGCAGGCGCAGTTGGTAGGCGCGGGTCTGCGCCTCGAAGCGGCGATGGCGATCGCTGTCGGTACCGGCGAGCACCGACAGCGCCTGCTCCAGGCCGAGCGACGGCGACACATAACCGGCCCAGTCCGAGACGCTTTCGCGCGCCGCGCGCGCCGCCAGTTGACGTTCGCGCAACGGCGCCAGACGTCGCTCCAGCTCGGGCGCCAGGAAGGTCATGCGGGTCGCGTAATCGATCTTCGCGACGCGATCGGTCGCCGCGGCCAGATCGGCGCGCGCGCGGAACATCGCGGTCACGATCGCGTCGCGCTCGTCGCCGATCGCATCGTTGGCGCGGCGTTGCGCATCGACATAGGCCACCGGCGTGGGCGCATCGCCCAGCCGCTCGGCCCAGGCGCTGCCGAGCAACGGCAGGCCGATCACCAGCGCCGCCCACAACGCGCCCATCAGGCTGATCGCGCCGGCGGCGCTGGGCCACGCCGACACCACGACGAATCCCAGCGCGGCCCAGAACGCCAGGTAGGCCACCACCAGTGCCGCCGACGCGAACAGTTCCGGCATCGCCGCGGCCGCGTCGACCCCGGCGAACAACAGACTCAGCAGCAACAACAGCAGCGTCGCCGGCGCCAGCCAGGCGAAGATCGCGGCGACGCGCGCGCCGAGCCAGGCCCGCGGTCCGACCCGCTGCGCGGCGATCAACCGCAACATGCCGTGATCGCGCTCGAAGGTGGACAACAGACCGATCAACAGGATCGTCGCCACCGGCAGTAGGTAAATCAGCACGAAGCCCAGATCGAACCGGCCCAAGCCGAGCCCGCGCGGGTTTTCGAAGTCGTACGCGGGTTCGGCGCCGAACGGCGTTTCCAGCTTGACCGGCAGGCGGCTCGGCATCAGATCGCTGACCCCGACCGCGAGCGGCGACAGCGGCAAGTGCGGCTTGTCGCTCTGCGCGCGCAGGAAATAGCGGCTGAAACCGGCCACGTCGGTCGGGTCCTGCCAGTACGGCACCGGGCTCTCGGCCGGCTCGGCGTAACGGCGCGCGCGTTCGCGGATCTGCGCGGTCCAGGCCGCATCGGCGGCGTGGCTGCGCGCGATCGCCGCGGTCTGCGCGCGATGCAGGCTCGCGCCGCTGTACGCGCCCCACAGCATCGCCAGACCGAGCAAGGCCACCACCATCCACAGCAGGCGCTGGCGGCCGATATGGCGCAGTTCCCAGGCGAGCAGCGTGGCGAAACCCACCGTCACCGGCGCGGCATCGGCCGCGCGCACGCGACCGGCCCGGTGTGCGATCGCGCTCATGGCTTCATCCTCCGCGCGGTCCACAACAAGCCGGCCAGCGCGAGCACGCTCCAGCCCAGCAATGCGAACAGCGCCGCGGCGGCATTGCCCCACGCCGCGCCCAGGCGCGGCGGTTGATGGCGGAATTCGGGAATCTGCGCCCACAGCGATTCGCCGGCGGTGTGTCGCGCCTGCTCGCCGTTGAGCGGATGCGCCATCACGTCCTGGTTCATGCGATTGACCAGGGCGCGGCGGTAGCGCTCGGCGCCGTCGATGAAACCGCGGTGATGGACGAAATCGCTGCCGGCCAGCAGCGGCGACAGGCTCTGCATCGCCGCCATCGGCGACAACCAGCCCATCGCGGCGTAGGCGCGGTCCTGCGCTTCGACTTGATCGTAGAAGCCGCCGAGCACGCGATCGAACACTTCGTGCGAATGGCGTTCGCTCAGGTCCAGCTCGGCGCCGCGCAGGTCCACGCTGAGGTCCTGCTTGCTGCGCGCGCCGTACTTGGCGAGCAAGGCGACCTGATGCTTCTTCGCGTCCTCGGCGGTCCAGAACGACGGCGCCTGATCGATCAACTGCTGCTTGACCGCCTGCGACGACGGCAACGGCCGCGCGCGTTCGACCGCGCTGTTGGCCCAGCGCGGCAAGGCCAGGCCGAACACGATCCACAGCCCGAACAGCAACGCGAGCGCGCCGCGCACGCTGCCGGTCAGCATCGACACCGTCACCCCGACCGCGGTCAGCACCGCCAGATACAGCGACATCGCGCCGGCCCACAGCAACAGCCGCAGCGCGATATCGCCGTTGAACGCATCGAGTGCCGCCGATGCGACCGCGGCCGCGAGCGTCACCGGTACGACCAAGGTCGCGATCAAAGCGAGCCAGATCGCCAGCGCCTTGCTCGCCACGATCGCGCGCGGCCGCAACGCCGCGCCGAGCGCCAGCCGCAAGGTGCCGCGTTCGCGGTCCATCGCCACCGCGGTGAACGCGAGCAGGAACGCGACCAGCGGCGCGAAGCCGATCAATAATCCGGCCGGACTGGTCAGTCCGGCGCGCTGCAAGGCCGAGGCATCTCCCTGCGGCCGATACAGCATGTCGTTCTGCACGTGCGCTTCCAGCCACACGGTCTGGCCGACGAAGGGCTCCACGCCCAGATCCAGCGCGGCCAGCACCGGCGTGGGCTTGAACGCGAAGATGCTGTAGTGCGCGGCCGAATGCGGGTCTTTCTCGCCCTGGCCGAGCCAGCGCGCGCGTTCGGCATGGGCGACCTCGGCCTTGGCCGCGTTGGCATCGGTGACCGCCGACAGATCGACCGCGAACGCGATCAGCACCAGCGCGCCCAGGCACAGCAACGCCCACCATGCGCGCCGGTCGCGGCGCAGCAGGGTCCACTCGTAACGGGTCAGCGACGCGCTCATGCGGCCTGCCCGTCCAGCGCCAGCAATTCCAGATACAGCGCCTCGATCTGCGCGGCCGACAGCTCGGCGGTGTGGCGCTCGGTCAGCAAGCGTCCGGCGCGCAGGATGCCGAGCCGGTGCGCGACGTCCTTGACCCGATACAGATCGTGGGTCGCCATCAGCACCGCGATGCCGCGCCGCGACGCCGCGCGCACGCCCTGCGACAAATCGTTGGCCGCGCTCGCGTCCAGGCCCGAGGTCGGTTCGTCCAGCAACAGCAGTTGCGCGTTCTTGGCCAGCGCGATCGCCAAGCCGACCTTCTGCCGCATGCCCTTGGAAAAACCGGCGGCGCGACGCGCATGCGCTTCGTCCTGCAGTCCCGCTTCGCTGAGCAGCGCGCGCGCCTGCGCCTCGTCGAGCCGGCGTCCGCCGAGCAGGGCGAAGTAGCTCAGGTTCTCGATCGCGCTCAGGGTCGGATGCAGCATCACCGTTTCCGGCAAGTACGCGATCTTGGCGCGCGCGCCCAGCGGATCGCGATCCACGCGCACGTCGGCGACTTCGATATGCCCCGACTCGGGCGTCAGGAAACCAAGAATCAGATTGAGCGTGGTGGTCTTGCCGGCGCCGTTCGGACCGAGCAAGGCGTACACCTCGCCCGGCGCGATCGTCATCGACAAGGCGTCCAGCGCATGCCGGTCGCCGAAGTCCTTGCGCACCGCGTGGATCTGCAAGGTCGGGGTTTGCCGCGGACTCGGCGGCGCTTGCAACAGGCTCATAGGTTCACCTTGAAAGTCAGCTCGACACTGCGCGGCGCGCCGATCACGATCTGGTCGGCCGCGCCGCCGGACCAATCGGCGTAAAACGCATCGGTCAAATTGCGTCCAAACAGCGCGATCTCGCCGAACGGCAGGCGGTACGCGACCGAGGCGTCCCACACCGTATGCGCGGCGACGCGGATGCTGTTGGCGTTGTTGGTGTAGAACGCGCCGACATGGCGCGCGCCGCCGCCGAGGGTGATCGGCACGCGTTCGAAGCGGTAACTCGCGAACAGGTTGGCGACGCGTTCGGGCACGTTCGGCGGAACATTGCCGGCGCGATCCACGCCGCCGGCCTCGCGCAGCTCGTCGAAGCGCGCATCCAGCAGCGCCACGCTCGCGTCCACATGCAGCGCGCGGGTCAGCGCGGCCGAGGCCGACAGCTCGATGCCGCGCGAGGATTGCCGGCCGCCCTGGATCGACACATTGGCGTTGGCCGGATCGCGGGTGACGATATCGTCCTGCTCGATCCAGTAACCGCCCGCGCTCAACTCGACGCGGTCTTGCCAGAACGAACTCTTGATCCCGATATCGACCGCGCGGCCGTGGGTCAACTCGAACTTCGAATTCGCCAGCGACAGCAGCGGCAGGCTGCCGACCGGCGCGACCGCCTCGCTGTACTGGGCGAACAGCTGGGTCTTGGAGGTCAGATCGAACACCGTGCCCAGCCGCCACGACAACGGTTCGTAGCGGCGTTCGAAACGGCTCACGCTGCCGGTATTGAAATCGCGGATGCCGCGTTCGAGTTCGATCCGGTCGTAGCGCAGCCCGGCCAGCAGCAGCCAGCGCGGGGTCAGGTTGAGCGCGTCCTCGAGGAACAGCGACGCCACCCGCGTGTTCGAATCGAAATCGACCCGGTTGCCGGCGCCGGCGAAGTTGATCGCGTTGTCGTCGAACGAGACCTTGCCGCGCACCGGCGCGAACGGATCGACCGCGGTGGTGGTGCCGAAGCGGCGCATCACCGCGAAATCGCCGTCGGTGAATTCGACCCCAACCGAAGCCCGGTTGCGCCGTCCCCCGACCATCCCGTCCCGAAACAGCGTCGCGCGCTCGTTCCAGAACTGATGATCGTGCTCGATCCGGGTGGTACCGCGATCAAGCAAGCCGCTGCGACGGTTGTAGGTATACGTCTCCGAATTCAACCAACGCCGGTGCGCGTCGTAATAGCTGAACTCGTTAGTGAAACGCAGGCCGTCGCCGAGCTGCCAGGCGACCCGCGTGCGCAGCCAGTCGCTGCGCGAATCCTGCAGGCCGTTATCGACGTTGTAGTTGCGGTCGCGCACGGCCTTGTCCAGCACCAACCCGTTGCCGGTGCGGACCAGACCGCTGGGATCGCGCGCGATCGCCGCCGGGATCAGCGGCGTGCCCCAGTACGCGGTGTCGTAGTCGTCCTCGAAGTGGTCCAGGGCGATGTCGATATCGAGCGTGTCGCTCGGCCGCCAACGCGCGGCCAGGGTGGCCGAGGTCGAATCGCTGGCGGTGCCGTCGACATAGCCATCGCCGCTGCGACGGCTGACGATCGCGCGCAAGGCGAGGTCGTCGCCGACCGGCAGGTTCGCGTCGAGCGCATAGCGCTGGCTGCCGAAACTGCCCCAGCCGGCCAGCGCGGAAAGCGCCTGGCCGTCGAAGTTCGGCCGCTTGGGCACCAGATTGATCGCGCCGGCCAGCGCGCCTTCGCCGTACAACACCGAGGCCGGGCCCTTGAGCACTTCGATGCGTTCGAAGCTCCAGCTGTCGAAGTCGCGGGTGATCAGCGGCGCCGCGGTCTGGCGCACGCCGTCGATCAGCAGCGCGATCGCGCCGCCACTGAAGCCGCGCATCGAGGTCATGCCCGGTGACGACGGCAGCTGCCCGGCCAGCACCCCGGGCGCGGCGTTGAGCGCTTCCACGCTGCCGCGCAGGCCGCGCGCCTGGATCTGCTCCTGGCTCAGGACCTCGACCATGGCCGGAGTCTCCCGCGCGCTCAGGCCCAGCCGCGAGCCGGTGCTGTTGGCGCTGTCGAGCGAGACCGCCGGGGTGGCGACGCCTTCGACCGTGATCCGGTCCAGCAGCTTGGGCGAGGCGCCGCCGGCCGATTCGTTGGCCGCGCTATCGGCCGGTGTATCGGCCGCCGCATCGGCCGGACGGGCCGGTGTCGCGACGTCCCGCGCATAGGCCGGCAAGGCCGCCACGACCGCGCACGCGAGCATCGCCCGCGCTATGTAGACCGCCGTTGGGCGGTCGCCCTGACTGCTTTTGCTCACTGTGATCCGCGCCCCGAAGAAAGTGTGAATTGAAACGTTATATTATTTCAATTCGACCGCAATGTAAGTCGCGGTGCGGGGCACGTCAATACGCATCGTCGAGATTTCGTCTGGCGAATCGAGCGGCGGCGCACGCCGAGGCGCCCGCGCTCTCGCGAGCGCAGGCCATCGGGAGGGAGATCGGCGGCAGCCGCTGTCCAAGCCGCGCGCGGCCGAACCCGTCAGCGCGACGAGCGAATGGCTTGCGAACGCAGCAAGGGCGAGCGATGACGCCCGCCACCGCGCAGGCGGCTCAGCCCAACCGGATGAAATCGTTCGAAGCGCAGCGACGGGTGCGCTTGGCCACTTCGAAACCGTTGGCCGATCCCTTGTGGTCGGTATTGCCTTCGATGCTCAGGAAACTTTCGCCATCGCCGTCGAAGGCGAAGCCGGTGTGGACCCAGTCGCTCGCGGTCTTGCGCACCAGGAAGATGCCGCAGGCGCCGAGCGCGGCGAAACCCGGATTGCCGCTGACCACCGACTTGCCCGCGACGAAGCGGCCGGCGTCCTTGGCCTGGCGGGCGAGTTCGTCGCAGCCGAAGCTGCCGGCGATCGGCGCGCCGCGCCCGGTCTTGTCGGCTGCCTGCTGCAGCACGGTGCTGACGAAGCCCGCGCACCACAGCATGGCGTCGCCCTCGCTGCCCTTCATGTACAGGCGCACCCACGGGCCGCGATTGGCGCCGCCGAGTTCGACCGGATGCGCGGCCAGATGCTGCTCGGCGAACCAGCGCACCAGTTGCGGATACGGCTTGTTCGGCGCGCTCACCGGCAAGGCCACCACGCGCGCCATCGGTTCGACCAGCGCGTTCCACACCGGCTGATTCAGGCTGCCGGCGTACGCCAGTTGCTTGCGCGCGGCGAAGGCTTCGATCGCGCGGTTGGTCGCCGGACCGAACTTGCCGTCGATCGGCGTGCCGTTGCCGTGATACCCCAGCCATTCCTGGATGCGCCGGGTTCCCGCGCCGCTGGCGCCGTTGGTCAGTGCGCCCGGAAACTCCAGCTCGCGGCGCACATAAGTCTGATCCTGCAAAGGCATGGCCTTACTCCCTGTCGGCTGTTACGTCCATGAACACGAGGAACCGACGGCATGCGCGCGCCGCATGGGCACGCGTCGCGCATCGGATTCTTCGCGGTGTCGGCGGCGGCGCCACGCGCTTGCGCAGGGCCACGACCTCATAGCCAACGCCGCGGGCCGGCGCGGACGGTCAGCGTGGAAGTGTTCGTATTTGCATCATTCGGCGCGCGGCGGCGGCGATCGCGCGGCGAGCGCCACCGCCGGCGACGCTCAGGTCGCATCGTGGAAGATCACTCCGAGGGTATGCCGCTCGCCCGCGCGCAGCCGGCTGACGCCATGCCGCATCGCCACCCGGTAATAGCCGCGCGCGCCGCGCACCGGCCGTTGATTGACCGCGAACACCACCGCATCGCCCTGGCGCAGCGGCACGACCTCGACCCGCGATTGCATGCGCGGCCGTTGTTCGGTCAACACGAACTCGCCGCCTTCGAAATCGCGTCCCGGCTCGGACAGCAGGATCGCCAGTTGCAGCGGGAACACATGCTCGCCGTACAGATCCTGATGCAGGCAGTTGTAATCGCCCGCGCGGTAGCGCAACAGCAGCGGCGTCGGCCGGGTCTGTCCCGCGACGTGGCAGCGGTCGAGGAAGGCCTGCAGCGTCGGCGGATACGCCAGTCGCTGACCGAGCTTTTCGCTCCAGGCCTGGGCGATGCGCGCCAGGTGCGGATAGAACGCTTCGCGCAACGCTTGCACCGGCGACGGCAGGGGATAACGGAAGTATCGGTATTCGCCGCGGCCGAACCCGTGCCGCGCCATCACCACGCGGCTGCGATACAGCGCCTCTTCGTCGTAGCCGCGCGCCAGCATCTCGCATTGCGCCGGACTCAACACGCCGGGCAACAGCGCATGTCCGCTCGCATCGAGCGATGCGGCCAACGCGCTCCAATCGCGTCGATCGGCTTGAAGCATCGCTGCGTCGCTTCGCCGCGGCGACGCGGCGTGGGCCTGGATTTGGTCGGCGTTCATACGGCTCTCATGCATGACGAATGTCATCGATGATTTACGCATTCGCGCATTTCGGATATCCGCTGCTTGCGCAGCGGCGCGGGTTTCGTCGCCGACCTTGCCGAATGTGTCGCGTGCATATTCAGCCGCGAGCAAGAATGCCGCGCGAAATTCCGGCAAACGATTTCGAAACCCGAAAAAATCCATGACCAATGGGCTAGGAAAACGTCCAAGTACCGTAAGCAGAACGTTTAGTTCCTGTAAAAAACCCCGGAAAATTCAGCTTCGATTGAAGCGCGATGACGATACTGCGCACACCGAATCCATTGGATGCCTCGCACGAGGCGCGAGATTCGGAATAAAACCAATAAAGAGGCTATGACCTTTATGAAGCGCGCATTGCTTGCCCTCACCCTCGCCGCCGCCATTCCGTTCGCCGCTTCGGCGGCCGAAGGCGTTTCCTACAACTACGTCGAAGCCGGTTACGCCAAGACCGACGCCAAGTCGAGCTTCGCCGACTCCGACGGCTGGGCCGTCAACGGCTCCTACGCATTCGCTCCGAACTTCCATGTGTTCGGCGGTTACAGCAAGCAGGAAACCGATGCGAAGAACATCTTCATCGGCAACGGCGTGTTCCGCACCCCGAGCATCGATGTCGACAACTGGAACGTGGGCGTGGGCTACAACCACGAACTGACCAAGCGCGTCGACCTGCTGACCCGCGTCGCTTATCAGCAGAGCAAGGCCGACGTGAACGGCCTGAGCATCAGCGACAAGATCAAGGGCGGCAGCGTCGAAGCCGGCGTTCGCGGCACCCTGACCCCGAATTGGGAAGGCTACGCACTGGCCGGTTATCAGGACTACGACAAGGGCTACGACGGCAAGTTCTACGGCCGCGTCGGCACCCTGGTGAAGTTCAACCAGAGCTGGGGCATCACCGCCGACGCCAAGTTCCTCGACGGCGGCGAAAAAGAGTTCTTCGTCGGGCCGCGCTTCAGCTTCTAAGAAAGCGCTATCGACTGGTACTCCGCACCAATCGCGATTCTTCTCTCTCTCTCCCCCCTGAATCGTCGCGATCGAGCCCGGCTGAAAAGCCGGGCTCTTTTTTTGCGCCGCGAAATCGCGACCGGCGATCGCATCGAGTCGCCGCCGCGCGCACACGGTTCGACGATCGCACGCACGCGAACCCAACGCGGCGATGGCCGCGTTCGATCCAGATGGAGGCAGTGAGAGTCGTGCGACGCGTCAGCGCGTCACGGCCGCGAGCGGCGGCTCAACCGAACAGATCGGCCGGGTACTCGGGCTTCTGTTCGCGCGACAGCAGCTTGCGCAAACCGTCGGTAGGGGTGATTTCGCCGTGCAGCACCGCGCGCACCGCGTTGGAGATCGGCAGTTCGATGCCGTGACGTTCGGCCTGGCGCATGACTTCGTCGGCGGTCTGCACCGATTCGACCACCTGGCCGATCTCGCGCACCGCGTCTTCGATCGACTGGCCGCGGCCGAGGGCCAGGCCCAGGCGGCGGTTGCGCGACAGATCGCCGGTGCAGGTCAGGACCAGATCGCCGAGACCGGCCAGGCCCATCAGGGTCTCGGGCTGGCCGCCGATCGCCTGGTTCAGGCGCAGCATTTCGTTGAGGCCGCGGGTGATCAGGCCGGCGCGCGCGTTGAGGCCGAGCTGCATGCCGTCGGCGACGCCGGTGGCGACCGCGAGCACGTTCTTCATCGCGCCGCCGAGTTCGGCGCCGAGCATGTCGTCGCCGGTGTAGGCGCGGAACGCCGGGCCGTGCAGCGCGTCGGCCACCGACTGGGCGAACGCCGCGTCGTCGGAATGCACGGTCAGCGCGGTCGGCAGGCCCTGCGCGACTTCCTTGGCGAACGAGGGGCCGGTGACCACCGCCAGCGGCACGTCCGCGCCGAGCACTTCGCCGGCGACTTCATGCAGAAAGCGGCCGCTGCCGGGTTCGAAGCCCTTGGTCGCCCAGGCCACGCCGGCGTGCGGCGGCCGGTGCGGCGCCAGTTGGCGCAGGGTTTCGGCGAAGGCGTGCGAGGGCACGACCACCAGCACGAGGTCGGCGTCCTTGAGCGCGGCCGCCAGGTCGGTGGTCGCGCGCAAGGATTCGGGCAGGGCGATGCCCGGCAGGTAACGCGGGTTTTCGTGTCGCGTGTCGATGGCCGCGGCGCCGTCGGCGTCGCGGCCCCACAGCACGGTCGGATGACCGTGGCGGGCGATCAGGGCCGCGAGCGCGGTGCCCCAGGAACCGGCGCCGAGCACCGCGATGCGCGGTTTCGGAGCGGTGGTGGCCGAGGCGGGTGAATTCATGCGCGCGGGCGGGCCCTGAAAGTGATCGGACTCAGGCGTTGCCGGCGGTTTCCGCGTCGGCGAGGTTGTCGCCGCCCTGGGCGCGCTGGCGCATGCCTTCGGCGTACAGCGCGTCGAAGTTGATCGGCTGCAGGAAGAACGGCGGGAAGCCGCCGGCCTGGATCAGGTCGCTGACCAGCTGGCGCGCGTACGGGTACAGCACGTTCGGGCAGTGGGTGCCGAGCATCGCGTCGAGGGTCTGGGCGTCGAAGCCGACCAGGCCGAACACGCCGGCCTGCTTCACTTCGGCCAGGTACATCGACTTGTCGTTGGCGGTGCAGGTCAGGGTCACGCCGAGCACGACTTCGTAGGCGTTCTCGCCGACGCGCTGGACGTTCTGCGACAGGTTCAGCTGCAGCTGCGGCTGCGCGGTCTCGGCGAACACCGCCGGGGCATTGGGCACCTCGAAGGACACGTCCTTGACGTAGATCTTCTCGACGGTGAACGCGGGGCCGGTTGCGGCTTCGGCCGGCGCGACTGCGCCGTTGACGTTTTCTTCGGACATCGGGTGACTCCCCCAGCGGAATTGAAATCGGAAAAGAGGTCGATTATGCCCGCTCGCGCGGACCGGGACCAAACGCCCGGCCCGGTTCGCCCCTGCGGCCGGTCATCGACGACGAATCGAGTGAATTGAGGCGGGCCCGGCGCCAATCAAGGGCCCGGGCGGCAATCGCTCACGGATTGAGCCGATGTGGGCGCGGCGCGTGGCGTATTCGCGACACGCGGCCGGTTCTCGCGACGGCGGTTCGGTCTGACAGCGGGCCGGTCAAGGCACGCCGGTTCAGCCGCGGCCCTTGATCAGCGGCAGGTCGGCCTGCTGCCAGGCCTGGACGCCGCCGTCGAGCCAATAGACCTGTTCGAACCCGGCCTTCTTGAGCCGCTTGGCGGCGTCGGCCGAGGCCTGACCGGTGCGGCACACCGCGACCACCGGCAGCGCCTTGGCGTTGGCCAGCAGTTTGCTTTCCGGGTCGAACTGGCTGACCTGGACCGAACGGCTGCCGGCGATATGGCCTTTTTCGAACTCGCCGCTCGCCGACAGGTCGATCACCAGGGCGTTGTCGCGGTTGATCAGCGCGGTCAGTTCGGCCGGGCGCAGGGCCTTGTAGCCGCGGAACAGGCGCGCGATCTCGGTGTAGACGATGGCGACGGTCAGACCGACGAAGCCCAGCGACAGGTACATGTGGCGGCCGGCGAATGCCAGCAGTTCATCAAAGCTCACGGAAGGCGGACTCACGCACGGGGCGAATCGGGGCGAAGGCCGGCACGGCCCTCGCGGGGCGGCGATTGTCGCCCAGGGCGGGCTGGCAAGCAAAACGGGGCGGGATCGAGGCGGTCGGCGAAGTGCGCCGAAGTCGATGTGGGTGTTGCTGAATCTCTCTCCCGCGCGCGGGAGAGGGGTTGGGGTGAGGGCGGCAGACCACGCGCGCCCTCATCCGCCCTGTCGGGCACCTTCTCCCGCGAGCGGGAGAAGGAATCAAAGGAGCTGAGGCTTACTGCCCTTCCCAGAAATCCGGCAAGCCGCTGATCAGCCACCAGGTCTTGATTTCCGGGTCCCATTCCCAGGCTTCGGTGTAGCGCACGTTGCGCTCGGCCAGGGTGTGGCGGTTGATCACGCCGATGTTGACCAGGCGCACCGCGGTGCCCTTTTCCTTGTCCGCGCTGCTGCCGACGTCGGCGTAACCGGACACCTGGATCTGCTTGTAGCGCTCCAGCTGCAACGGCGTCGGCGCCATCTTGGCGCGCAGCTCGGGCTTCATCAGATTGACCGCGCCCTCGAAATCGCCCCAGCGGATCGCCGCCGAGTAGTTGTACTGCATCTCGCTGAGCTTGTTGTTCTGGGTGCCGGTGGTCTGGCAGGCGGTCAGCGCGAAAGCGAACAGGCAGGACAGCAGCACGAATTTCAGCAGGCGCATCGCGGACTCCGGCGGAGGGGACGTTCGGCGTGCATCCTACCTGCCGCGTCAGGGCTTAGCGATGGCCACGTAGCGCGCGGTGAACTCGGTCGCGACGCCGCCCTCGGGCAGCAGCGCGCGCGCGACCAGCGAGGTGCGGGCGCGGCGGCGTTCGCGCAGGGTCGCCAGGAAGCTGTTCCAGTCGGCCTCCGGCGCCAGCTCGGCATGCACTTCCAGGTCGGCGAACAGCGGCGCCAGGTAACGGATCTGGCTGTCGGCGACGAACACCTCGGCCTGCAGCCCGGCGCGTTCCAGCCCCAGCGACACCAGGCCCCACGAGGCCAGGGTCATCATCGACGCCAGACTGCCGCCGAAGGCGCAGCCCTTGTCGTTGAGATGATGCGCCAGCGGCGCGCGCAGGCGCAGGCGCGCGCCGTCGTAGCCGGCGACGGAGACCTGCATGGCCGCGACCGGCGGCATGGACTGGTAGTGCTGTTGCAGACGTTGCTGAGCGGCATCTAAGGGCATCGGGACTGGCTACGTTGGGGGAAAGAATGAGGCGGAACGAAAGCGGCGATCTGGAGCGAACACATGACGGTTTCATGTCGACCCACGCGCGCCGCGCGCTGCGTCGACGCGCGCGATCGCGACGGCCCGCGACCGTCGGCGACTGCACGCGATGCGGACACTGTGCGAAGCTGATCGCATGAGCCGCACGCCGCGACAAACGACGCCACGAACGGCGCGATGGTACGTGATCTCGTTGCGCCCGAGCGACGAGCATGAAGCATTGCGCGCGATAGCAAAACGATACGGCGGCGCATTGATCGAACTGTCACCTTGGTCGGTGCATACGCATAACAACGCTACGACGCGACGCGCGCTCGCGGATGCACTCGAGGCGACGCATATCGTCGTCACCAGCCCGAATGCAGCGCAGGCGCTGCACGATCTGCATGCGGCCGATCAGCGCGGCGATGCGCCGTCGATGCGTTCCACACTGCGGCGCATGGATCAACATTGGTATGCGGTCGGCGCAAGCACGGCGGCGCGATTGCACGCGATCGGCATCGACGACGTCGCATCGCCCGAACGCATGACCAGCGAAGGCCTGCTCGATCTGCCGTCGTTGCAGCAACTGCACGGCAGCAGCGTCGGCTTGATCACCGCGCCGGGCGGACGCGGCGTGCTCGCGCCGGCGTTCGAGGCACGCGGCGCGCGCGTGCTGCGCACCGACATTTATCGACGCGAGCCTTCGACTTTGTCGCGCTTCGCGATCGCGCAAGTGATCGGGCTCGACGCACCGGCGGTGCTCGCCTTGTCCAGCGGCGAAGCCTTGCAGCAGGTGCTCGCGCAATTGCCCGACGCGGCGGCGACGCGGCTGCGCGGCGCGCACGTCAGCGCGGCCAGCGAACGCCTGGCCGAACTGGCGCGGCGCCTGGGCTTCGCCGAAGTGACCGTGGCGGCCGGACCGCGGCCGGAGGACTTGCTCGATCCCGCCGTGCTCACGCGGCTGCCCGGGGTGACGCTCAGCGAGCCGGAGCCGAAGGCGTCGTCCGGGGACGATTGAGGTCGCGCGCCCGCGCATGGGCGATGCGAGCCGGCGCCGACCCGGACGGACGCGCCATCGCCGGCCGCGCCGGCCGCCGGCCATTTGCGCCGTCAAGGCGGTCTTGATGCGCTCATCCGGTAGCATGGCCGGGTCATGAACGTCCCCCTCGATACCGTGTCCTCGACTCCCTCCGCTTCCGCGCCGCCGCGGCGTGGCTCCAATGGCTGGCTGTGGCTGCTGATCGTGCTGCTGATCCTCGGCGGCGGCGGTTGGTACGGCTGGCGCGAATGGCAGCACCGGCAGGCGCGCGAACTCGCCGCCGAAGCCGATGCCGACCAGCGGCTGGACGCGCTGGACCAGCGCCTGAGCACCTTGCGCACCAATCAGGACGCGCAGAACCGCCGCATCGTCCAGGCCGACAGCACCAACCGCGTGCTGCGCGACGAGCTGCACGGGATCGGCCAGCGCGCCGCGCTGATCGAGGACAGCGTGTCCAAGCTCGCCGACCCGGACCGCCACGGCGCCCAGGCCATGCGCCTGGACGAAACCGAGCTGCTGCTGAGCCTGGGCCAGCAGCGCCTGCTGATCGCCGGCGACCTGGAAGGCGCGCGCCGCGCCTACGCCCTGGCCGGCGGCGTGCTCGACGGCATCGACGATCCGGCCTATCTGAGCCTGCGCCAGACCCTGCTGCAGGAAACCGCCGCGCTCAAGGAACTGGGAATCGAACCGCGGGTGCAGGCGATGGCCAAGCTCGACGCGCTCGCCCAGGGCCTGAGCCTGCCGCCCGACACCGCGAGCGCCGCCGCGCCGGTGCTGGCGCCGTGGTGGCAGCGCGCGTTCGGCACCCTGATCGAAAGCCAGCCGGTCGACCGCACCGTGGCCGCGCATCCGACCGACCGCGCCGCCGCGCTGGCCGGCCTGCAGTTGGAGATTTCGCTGGCCCGCGCCGCCGCCGAACGCCGCGACGCGCCGGGTCTGCGCACCGCGCTGAGCCGCGCCGAGTATTGGGTGCAGCGCCTGTCGGCCGCATCGCCCGTGCAGCAGCGGCAGCTCGCGCAGTTGCGCGAAATCGCCGCGCTGCCGCTTTCACTCTCGGTTCCTACCCTGGGCACCACACTGCAGCAATTGCGCCAGTTGCGTACGGCCCACTGATCCGGCCGCAGCGCGCGCCCGCGTCGTCGCATAGGCATCAACGCGCGCGCCCGGGCGAGGCCCGGCGCGCGAGTCAGAGCAAGGAGCCACCGCAATGAATCTGTTCCGCAATCTGCTGTTCTGGATCGTGCTCGCGCTGGTCGGCGCGTTGGCCGCGCAACTGCTGGTGCAGGATCCGGGCAAGGTCGTCGTCACCTACGGCGGCATGAACTATTTCACCAACGTGCCCAAGGCGCTGCTGATGCTGATCGGCGGGCTGCTGGCGCTGTGGCTGGTGTGGAAAGTGCTGAGCCTGCCGTTCACCGCGGTGCGCCGGCATCGCAAGAAGCAGGCGCGCGCGCGTCTGATCGATGGCCTGGATGCGCTGCATCAGGGCCATTGGACCCGCGCCGAGAAATCGCTGGCGCAGGCGTCGCGCAACCGCGACGTGGCCGCGATCGCCGGCGTCGCCGCCGCGCGCGCCGCCGCCGCCCGCGGCGATGCGGCGGCCAAAGTGCAATACCTCGATGCCCTGGCCGCCGATCATCCGGTCGCGCGCGCGCTGGCCGCCGCCGACCTGGCCTTGGCCGAAGACCGTCCCGGCGACGCGCTGGCCGCGCTCGACATGCCCGCCGCGCAGCCGCTGCCGCCGCGCGGCCTGGCCCTGCGCGCGCAGGCGCTGGCCGCGCTCGGCCGCGCCGGCGAGGCCTACGGCCTGCTCGGCGCCTTGCGTCAGCACAGCGTCTGGCCGGCCGAACGCCTGAGCCGCTACGAAGCCGCCTGGGCCGAAGCCGCGCTGCGCGAAGCCGCCGACGCGAACGTGCTCGCCGATCATTGGGAAACCCTGCCCAAGCCGCTCAAGACCGAACCGGCCGCGGTCGCCGCCTACGCCGAGCGCGCCGCCGCGCTGCGCTGGGAGGAAGCCGCCGCCAAGAGCCTGGAACAGGCCCTGGACGCGCGCTGGGACGAATCGCTGGCCGCGCTCTACGGCCGCCTGCCGATCGGCCGCCTCGACGCGCGCCGCGCCAACGCCGAACGTTGGCTGCAGGCCCATCCCGGCAGTCCCGGCCTGCTGGTGACCCTGGCCCGCCTCGCCCGCGCGCAAGGCCAGTGGCCGCAGGCCGAAGCCTATCTGCACCGCGCCCTGGCCCAGGGCGCGAACAGCGAAGCCTGGGAAGAACTCGGCCACGGCTTCGCCCAGGTCGGCGACGAAAACCGCGCGCGCCTGAGCTACGTCAACGCGTTGCGCGCCGGCCGCGGCGAGGCGATCACCGAATTGCCGGGACGCGATCTGCGGCAGAAGTTGTTCGATGAGGCGGTGATCGAGGAACGCGATGAGTTCGGGATGCCGCGGTTGCGGGGTTGAGTCGCGTCGGTATTGGTTCGCCGGAACGGCCGCCTTCGGGGCGGCCGTTTTGTTTTTGGCGGGTGTGTTCGGTGCGGATGCGTGCGGACGGATTAGATTGCAATCGCAACCGATGCGGAAGCGGTGCGAGCCGTGATTGGGAGCGCGCATGTAGCGCGGGTTACGACGTTATCGTGGTGGCGCGGTCGCGGCTCGCGCCGCTCCTACAGGGAGGCACCGGCTTCTGCTCGGGCTTGAAGCCGCGCAGTTCATCCAGCGCTGCGAAGCCATGCGCTCGCGAGAACAAGAGCACACCCGAAGGGCGGCGCACATGGATGTGCGCCGTGCGCCACCGAGACAGGATGTCTCGTGTGGCGCATGCCCGCGTAAGCTCCGCACGCGCGGGCCCTTGATTCAAAGAAAAGCGTTTTTCTTTGGTTACCTTTCTTTTGTCGCTTTTGACAAAAGAAAGTAACTCGGCCGCTTGCGGACGAAAGCTGTTGCCTTTGCCTTAAAGGCTCTAAAGCTTTTAGAGCTTAGA